>WNGR01000203.1_pt1 | contig 67106 bp, 53 predicted proteins | sample 5407581 | NCBI WGS metagenome assembly WNGR01 (sample SAMN13153383, study PRJNA577476) | soil metagenome | isolation source: 80 cm soil or saprolite under Garry oak tree replicate 2 | place: USA:California | collected 2016-06-15
GCCCCTGGACTCCGGATCTTGAGCTGGAGCTGGAGGATTACCGGCAGGCGGAAGCCGGGCTGGAAACATTCCTGGGAGCAAGGATTTAAACCTTAATCTTCCGTCCACGAAAAACACGAAAATCACGAAAAAATCCAAAACAAATCTTCAGGATACGAATTGCACTTGACTCACCAAGCATGAGAAATGTTCGGGCAGCTTGCGTCATGGTTATGTTCGTGTTTTTCGTGCCTTTCGTGGACAAGATTTTAGTGGGATACGAATTGCACTTGACTCACCAAGCATGAGAAATGTTCGGGCAGCTTTGCATCATGGTTTGTTCGTGCTTTTCGTGCCTTTCGTGGACAAGATTTAGCGGGATACGAATTACACTTGACTCACCACCTATGAGAACTGTCAGGCAGCTTTGCGTCATGGTTTGTTCGTGTTTTTCGTGCCTTTCGTGGACAAGATTTTTCAGGTTAATGCGCAAACGACTGCCGGTACTTGTTGATCTCCCTGATCAGCTCGGTCCTGTCGAAATAGATTTCATTCCGCCTTATTTTCCCCTCATCATTAAACTGCAGGAAACAGAGAGCGACACATTCCACGATCTTATCACCGACCGGGATGCGGGCCTCCAGCTTGTTCATGAATCCGCCTTCAATCGGAATCGGCTCTACCTGGGTCCAGACCCAGGTCGGATTGTGGCTGAGTACGTTGGTAAAATAGGCAAACAGCTCATCCTTTCCCCTGATGCCCGCCGGGCGCCCCGGATCAAGGAAGAAGGCGTCGTCGGCGTAGAAAGTAATCAGCTCTTCCGGCTTGTTGCCGGTCCATTTCGGCAGCCATCGGTTGGTGAATTCCCTCGCTTCTTCTGTTGTCATCATGATTGGCGCTCCTTGTAAATGTATGATGGCGTCCCGTTCCGGCAAAGAGTAGCTTCTGAATCCAGCAAATACAAGCTGTTTTTCTAGCCCGCTCCCCCCCCACCATGCGTTCCCGGCCCGCATGCAAACGTCCATTCTCCGCTCCATTATAAAACACTATCCACAAACAGGTACCGCTGCTCCTGTGCCGCAGTAGCACATGAAAGCGGCCCGCCATGGCGCTGGTGTCTATTGTCGTCTGCCGGGCAAATAAAATAATATAAAAGTATTATATTTTTGATTGACATGCACGTAAACGGCATATATATTTTGCACATACCAAAACGCATGTTCAGCAATATGAAACAAATTGTTTTATCACCCTGTCCGGATGTCGCTGTTTTCCGGGTAGTAAATTATCGCCGGCTGCGTAACCGAAGTTGCAACTCATCATGAAAGCGGAGGATTGTCATGGCAAAAGAAAGCTACAATTGGAGTGAAATCGCGCGGAATCCGAAGTACCTGGAACTCAAGCGCAAGAAAAGGGTGTTTCTGTTCGGCTGGTGGATCGCGGCATCGATTTATTATTTCTCGCTGCCGCTTCTTTCCGGCTATTTCCCGGCGCTGTTCAAGATCAAGCTGGTCGGGGTCATCAACTTCGGGTACCTGTTTATCCTGTCCCAGTTCATGGTGGCGATCTTTGTCGCGATGTACTACACGAAAGTCGCCAACAGGGACTTTGACCGGCTGACTGAAGAACTCGTAAGAGAAATCCAATAAGGAGGAGGGACACATGTTTACCAACATTCTATCCGCAGTGATGCTTACACTTTTCCTTGCCACGGCCGGGGTTGCCGCAGAACCATCCAAGCCGGCGGCGCAGAGCGTAGTTGCCGCCCAGCCATCCGCGCCGGCGCTGCAGGCACCGGCCGCCGGGAATCATGCAACCGCTGTTCCGGCGCCGGTTTCGGGCCTCCCGACCAAGGTAAAACCGAACCGCGCGATAACCATCAGCATGTTTTCGACGATTATCGGCATTACACTCTGTGTTGTCATCTGGGCGGCGCGCTCGACAAAATCCGCTTCCGATTTCTACACGGCGGGCGGCGGCATCACCGGCCTGCAGAACGGCTGGGCGATCGCCGGCGACTACATGTCGGCGGCCTCGTTCCTGGGGATGTCCGGCCTGATCTCGCTGTACGGAATTGACGGCTTCATGTACGCGGTCGGCCCGATGTTCTCCTTTATCGCCATCTTGCTGGTGATTGCCGAGCCGTGCCGCAATGCCGGTAAATTCACCCTGGGGGACATCCTCTCGTTCCGCACCGCACCCAAGCCGGTGCGCGCCGTGGCGGCAGTCTCCACGGTCACCGTGTCGCTGTTCTACCTGATCGCGCAGATGGTCGGCGCCGGCAAGCTGATGCAGGTGCTGCTTGATATCCCCTACCGCGTCTCCGTTATCGGCGTCGGAATCCTGATGGTCGGATACGTCGTCTTCGGCGGCATGAAGGCGACCACCTGGGTGCAGATCATCAAGGCCGGACTGCTGATGAGCGGCACCGTGCTGCTGGCGTTTCTGGTCATGCTGAAAAGCGGGCTCAACCCGATCGGCTTCTTCACCGATATCGTCGGCAACCAGCTGATTCAGGATCATGTCCGGATGAACGTACTCAAGGATGCCCTGCCCAAGGCGGGTTTTGACTATGGCCAGCGCTTCATGGAGCCGGGGCTGTTCCTGAAGAATCCGCTCGACCAGATCTCGCTCGGGATCGCCTGGGCGCTCGGCGCCGCCGGCCTGCCGCACATCCTGATGCGCTTCTTTACCGTACCGAGCGCCAAGGAAGCCCGCAAATCCATCGTTATCGCGTTGTTCATCAACAGCACCTTCTTCTTCCTGATCAACATCATCGGCTTCGGTGCCGCCCTCTATCTCTCGCCCCAGCTGATCAGCTCGGTCGACAAGGGGGGCAACATGGCGACCCTGCTCCTGGCCCAGCTGCTGGGAGGCGGCGCCGGTTCGCTCGGCGGCGACATGTTCCTGGCCTTTATCTGCGCCGTGGCGTTCGCCACGATTTTGGCGGTCGTCTCCGGCCTCGTGCTGGCGGCTTCGGCGGCCATCGCCCACGACGTGTACGTCAACATCGTGATGGACGGCAAGGCCGACCAGCATACGCAGGTCAAGGTAGCCCGGATTACCTCGCTGTTCGTCGGCCTGGCCGCTATCCTGATGGGGCTGGCGGCGGAGAAGGAGAACGTCGTCGCGCTGGTGGCCCTGGCCTTTGCCGTGGCGGCATCGGGAAACTTCCCGGCGGTTATGCTGTCGCTCTTCTGGAAGCGCTTTAATACGGCCGGTGTCATCTCCGCCCTGCTGGTCGGCACGATTTCGGCCCTGGGTCTGGTCGTGATATCGCCGGTGATGACCTATCCGCAGAAGATCGCCGATGACGCCAAGAAGATCGTTTCAACGCTGGAGAAGAAGCAGCTGGAGGGGGCCGTGCTGGCCGAAAAGGATCTGAAGCTGCTGGACAAGTCGCGCCAGGATATCGCGAAAAACGACGGCGGGACCTCGATGGTCGGCCTCAAGTCCGCAATCTTCCCGCTCAAGAATCCGGGCATCGTCTCGGTGCCGCTGGGGCTGATCGCGGCGATAGTGGGGACGCTGCTGTTCCGTGATCGACGGGCCGAAGAGCTGTTCGACGAGATCGAAGTCAGGCAGATTACCGGCCTGGGTATTTCCAGAGCAAGCGATCATTAACATGGTACAATACCTCCGAGGTTTTATTAACCTCGGAGGTCTGCTGCCGCGTGCTTCAGACAATGATTTCTGTCAGATATATCAGTATGTTATTAGTGCTTGACTCGAACGTAAACGGAATAATATATTGTCCGCACCGCCGCTGTAGTGAAATAATGTTCTATTAGATGCTCTGAAAGGGGATTCTCATATGTCGACTGCTGAACGTGCCGGTGATGAAGGGGTTGGTCTTCTCTATGACCTGAGCAAGGAAGAGCTGGTAAAGATAATCGTCGACGATGCCAAAAACTGGCTGGCTCACGACGGCGTCTGGTTCCAGGCGGTGGAGAAGCGCTACGGCATGGATGTCGCGGTCGATGTCGATACGGAGGCCTGGCGCTATTTTACGGTGATCGAGGCCAAGCGCATCATGGACCGTCTCGGCATCGAGGCCGGCGGCGGTATTCCGGCGCTGGTGGAGTGTCTGAAACATCGCTTTTACGCGCGGCTCAATCTGCAGGACGTAATCGAGCAGAGCGATTCGCGGGTCGTCTTCCGGATGCTCGACTGCCGGGTGCAGTCGGCCCGCAAACGGAAGGGGCTGGCCGATCACCCCTGCAAGTCGGTCGGGATCGTGGAGTACGGCGAATTCGCGAAAGCGGTTGATCCCCGCATCAAGACAAATTGCATCGCCTGTCCGCCCGACGAACATCCCGACACATTCTGGTGCGCGTGGGAGTTTGCTCTGGAAACACCATGATTGCCGATAACGGGGAGGGTATATGAGTGCAGAGGTAATCAAGCCGTTCAAATCAGTCCACAAAGTCAGGATTGTCACCGCCACCAGCCTGTTTGACGGCCACGACGCCACGATTAACGTCATCCGCCGTATCCTGCAGGCCTCCGGCGCCGAAGTTATTCATCTGGGACACAACCGTTCGGTGGAGGAGATCGTCACCGCCGCCATCCAGGAGGATGCCCAGGGAATCGCGGTCAGCTGCTATCAGGGGGGGCACGTCGAATTTTTCAAATACATCATCGACCTGCTGCGGGAGCGCGGTGAAGGGCATATCAAGGTGTTCGGCGGCGGCGGCGGAGTGATCGTGCCGGCCGAGATCGCCGAGATCGAAGGATACGGCGTCCGCAAAATATTCTCTCCGGAAGATGGCCGCCGGATGGGGCTGCAGGGGATGATCAACCTGATGCTGGAGGAGTGTGATTACGCCCTCCAGCGGGACGTCGCGGCGGAAACTTCCCGGCTGTCCCAGAAGGATATCCGGGCGGTTAATACGCTGATCACCCTGGCCGAGCAGGCGGTCCACGACAATGAAGGCGGGTATGCAGCCATCCGGGAGACCATCAGGGGAATGGCGCAGGATGTGCCGGTGGTCGGCATTACCGGCACCGGCGGTGCGGGGAAGAGTTCGATCACCGACGAGCTGGTGCTCCGCTTCACCCGTGATTTTCCGGACAAGAGCGTCGCCATCCTGGCGGTCGATCCCTCCCGCCAGCGCTCCGGCGGCGCCCTGCTCGGGGACCGGATCCGGATGAACTCGATCAATTCCAGCCGGATCTACATGCGTTCGCTCGCGACCCGCGATTCCCAGACCGAGCTTTCGGCCGCGATCCGGGATGCCATCGATATCGTGCGTGCGGCCGGCTTTGATCTGGTGTTTGTCGAGACCAGCGGTATCGGCCAAGGGAATGCCGGCGTGGTGGGGATCTGCGATGTCTCCCTGTATGTCATGACCTGCGAGTTCGGTGCTCCGACCCAGCTGGAAAAGATCGACATGCTCGATTATGCGGATATCGTTACGATCAACAAGTTCGAGCGTAAAGGCGCCGAAGATGCCCTCCGCAACGTGCGCAAGCAGTACCGTCGCAACCGCAATCTCTTCGATGTTCCCGACGAGGCGCTGCCGGTCTTCGGCACGATCGCTTCCCAGTTCAACGATCCCGGCACCAACGTCCTGTATCGGGAACTGCTTGAAGTCATCAACGGCAAAAAGGGGGCAGGGTGGCACTCATCGCTCCGGATTACCGAAAAGGAGAGCCTGAAGAGCTATGTCATCCCGACCGACCGGATTCATTATCTTGGCGAAATCGTCCAGACGGTGCGCGATTATCGCAGGAAGGCCGGTGAGCAGGCCGGTGTCGCCCGGCGGCTCTTTCAGCTGAGCGGCGCCCGCGAGGTTCTGGGCGGATCTCTCGCAGAGGCGGAACTCGACAAGCAGCTGGCGATTTTTGATTCCAGGCTCGATATCGAGCCGAAGCGGATCCTGAAAGAGTGGCCGGAGCTGAAGGCCTCCTACCGCCGTGACCAGCTGGTTACGAAAGTAAGGGACAAGGAGATCAGGAGCGATCTCTACAGCACGACCCTCTCCGGCACCCGCATCCCGAAGGTCTGCCTCCCCGACTTCGCCGATTGGGGCGAGATTCTGCGCTGGAGCATGCTGGAAAACGCGCCGGGCTATTTCCCCTTTACCGCGGGAGTCTTTCCGTTCAAGCGGGCCGAAGAGGATCCCAAACGCCAGTTCGCCGGAGAAGGGACCCCGGAGCGGACCAACCGCCGCTTCCACTATCTCTGCAAGGATGACGACGCCAAGCGTCTCTCCACCGCGTTTGACAGCGTGACCCTCTACGGCGAAGATCCCGATTATCCGCCCGATGTCTACGGCAAGGTCGGCGCAGCGTTTCCATAACGATCAACGGCCCCGCCCCGATGATGCTGGCATTTTTCTTCAACGCCGCCACCCTTCAGCAGCTTGACCTGTTCCGGGAGAAAAACGGCCGGGAGCCGTCCGGGGCGGAATACCTTGAAATCCGCGCCTGCACCCTGCAGTCGGTGCGCGGCACCGTTCAGGCCGACATCCTCAAGGAGGACCAGGGCCAGAACACCTGCATCTTCTCGACCGAGTTCGCCCTGAAGATGATGGGAGACATGCAGCAGTATTTCATCGAGCAGAAGGTGCGCAACTACTATTCGGTCTCGATCAGCGGCTACCATATCGCCGAGGCGGGGGCCAACCCGATCTCACAACTGGCCTTCACCCTTTCCAACGGGTTCACCTACGTGGAGTATTATCTGTCGCGCGGCATGCATATTGATGATTTTGCCGCCAATCTTTCCTATTTCTTCTCCAACGGCCTCGACCCGGAATACACGGTCATCGGGCGTGTGGCCCGCAGGATCTGGGCGGTGGCGATGCGGGAGAAGTACGGCGCCAACGACCGCAGCCAGAAGCTTAAATATCACATTCAGACCTCGGGGCGTTCACTGCACGCCCAGGAGATGAATTTCAATGACATCCGCACCACCCTGCAGGCGCTGATGGCGATCTATGACAACTGCAACTCCCTGCATACCAATGCCTATGATGAAGCGGTCACCACGCCGACCGAAGAGTCGGTGCGCCGGGCGATGGCGATCCAGATGATCATTACCAAGGAGTTCGGACTGGCCAGAAACGAGAATCCGCTGCAGGGTTCCTTCATAATCGAGGAGTTGACCGATCTGGTCGAAGAAGCGGTCATTGCGGAATTCGAACGGATCGACCAGCGGGGCGGAGTGCTGGGCGCCATGGAGACCCAGTATCAGCGGTCACGCATCCAGGAAGAATCGATGCTGTATGAACACAAAAAGCATAGCGGCGAACTGCCGATCGTCGGGGTAAACACCTTCCTTAACCCGCGGGCCGACGAAGAGGGGTTCAACGTCACCGGTGAGCTGGCACGGGCAACCAAAGAGGAAAAGGAACAGCAGATCCTGAATCTGCGGGCATTTCAGGAACTCAACAGGGAGAAGGCCCCGGCGGCGCTGAAAAAGCTGCAGGAAACGGCCATCGCCGGCGGCAACATCTTTGCCGAACTGATGGAGACCGTCAAGGTGGCTTCGCTCGGGCAGATCAGTCATGCTCTGTACGAAGTCGGCGGAAAGTACAGAAGGAATATGTAGGCGGGCGAGGCAAACCCCTCCAAACCTCCCCTTATCAGGGGAGGCTTAAAGTCTAAATGCGGGTGGATTGGAGAGCTATTTATGGATATTTTTCAGGTTTTTCGCGATCGGCGCAGCATCAGAAAATACAAGGACACCCCGGTAGAACGGGAAAAGATCGAGCAACTTCTCGATGCGGCCCGGCTGGCACCGTCCTGGAAGAATCTGCAGTGCTGGCGCTTTCTCGTGCTGACCGATGCGGAGAGGCGGGCGCTGGTTCTTGACGGGTTCCCGGACGATAACCCGGGCAAGAAGGCGATCGCCGCGGCGCCGGTGGTGGTCGTGGTCTGCGGCAACCCGGCCGAGTCGGATGTGGAAAACGGCATCGACTATTTTGTCGCCGATGTCGCCATCGCCTTCGAACATCTCTGTCTGGCCGCTCATGCCCTCGGTCTTGGAACCTGCTGGATGGGGTGGTACGATGAGGGGCGGATCAAACGCGCACTCGGCATGCCCGACAACGTCCGGATCGTCGGCATAACCCCGCTCGGTTATCCCGACCAGGAGCCGAAGCCGAGGCCGCGCAAGGAGCTGCAGGAAATAGCCTTCTTTAACGAGTGGCCATAAATACCAAAATATGGAGACACGATCATGCTGACAAATAATGAGGCAATGCAGCGCGTAACCAACATGCAGGCGCAGCTTCAGGAAAAGGGTCTGGACGGCGCGCTGTTTATCTTTCCGATTGATGTATACTACTTCTCCGGAACCCGGCAGAATTCGACCCTCTGGGTGCCGGCAACCGGCGAGCCGGTTCTGATGGTGCGCAAAAGCCTGTCACGCGCCAGGGTCGAAAGCGCCCTGACCGATATCCGGCCGTTTCCGTCGAGCAAGGAGTTTCCCGCGCTGTTCGGCGAGGAGGTGAAGAAGATCGGCTTTACCTTTGACGTGGCGCCTGTCCAGCAGCTCAATTACTACTCCAGGATGCTGCCAGGGCGCGAATTTGTCGATATCTCCGCCGCCAATCGCGAAGTCCGTTCGGTCAAGTCGGCCTATGAACTCGAACAGCTCCGCATCTCCGGCGCCAGTCTCTGTTCGGTGTTCAGGCAGGTGCCGCAGTTTCTCAAGGAAGGCATGCGCGAGCTCGACCTGGCGGCGGAATTCGAGCATCGCCTCCGCATCGCCGGCAACGAGGGGTTCGTCCGGATGCGGGCCTTCAACCAGGAGCTGTTCATGGGACTGGCGCTTTCAGCCGGCGCCGCTTCCTACGGTTTCTTTGATGGCGCCGTAACCGGACGCGGGCTCTCCAACGCCTCGCCGCAGGGGGCGTCGACGCAGGCCATCGGCCGCAACGAGCCGGTTTTCCTCGATTATACCGGCGTCTTCAACGGTTATATCACCGATATGACCCGTATTTTCGTGATCGGAACACTTGACCCCGAGTTGCAGCGGGCATTCGACCTTTCGCTGGAGATTCAGGAACATCTGCAGAAAGCCCTGAAGCCGGGCGCCGTCTGCGAAGAACTGTTTCTGCAGGCCGCGGAAATCGCCGAACGAGGCGGGCTCGGTGCCAATTTCATGGGGATGCCCGGTGAACAGGCCCGCTTTGTCGGACATGGCGTCGGTCTGGAGCTTGATGAATTCCCGGTGCTGGCACAAGGGTTCAAGGTCCCGCTGCAGGCCGGGCAGACGATTGCGATCGAGCCGAAGTTCGTCTTCCCCGACAAAGGGGTCATCGGCATCGAGAATACGTTCGCCGTGACGAACGATGGCGGCGAGAAGATAACCGCCATCGATGACCGGATTGTTTTTTTATAACGGTTTCCCGTATTGCCGCCGACTCATCTCTGTTGTCAGGCGGCGCAACATATCGGCGGATTCGCAATCCTGCGATTCCGCTTTTGCGGTGTACCGACGTAAAGAATCTGGAGAGTTATGAATTACTAGAATTGTGTTATAAATTTAGTTGACATGAACGTAAGCGTAATATATAGTTTGAAATATCAAAACAGATGCGGAGGCGGGATATGAGTGAAGATGTGTATGTTGTCGATGGCATGAGGACACCGTTCGGCTCGTTCGGGGGGGGCTTGTCGGACGTTGCCGCTCCTCAACTGGCAGCCGCGGTTATAAAAAGACTCCTGAGCCGGAATCTGCTGCCGGCCGATGCGGTGGGAGAGGTGATCCTCGGGCAGGTGCTCTCCGGCGGCTGCGGGCAGGCTCCGGCACGCCAGGCGATGCGGGCGGCCGGTCTGCCGGACGCCGTCCCCGCGATGACGATCAACAAGGTCTGCGGCAGCGGCCTGAAGGCTGTCATGCTGGGGTGCGATTCGATCAAGCTCGGCAATGCCGATGTGGTGCTGGCCGGCGGCATGGAAAACATGTCCATGGCCCCCTATGTTCTTAAAAAAGCCCGCGCCGGCTACCGCATGGGAAATGGTGAACTATTCGACTTGATGATCCATGACGGCCTGTCCGATCCGTATACCGGAGTCCATATGGGTGATATCGGCGAAGCCAGCGTCGAGCGCAACGGCCTGACCCGCGCCGAACAGGATGCTTTTGCCGTCCGTTCATACCGGCTGGCTCAGGCTGCCGTCACGGAAGGCACCTTCAAGGATGAAATCGTGCCGGTCGTCAAGAGTGTTCGCGGTACAGAGGCCGTGGTAGCCGATGATGAAGAGCCGTTCAAGGGGGATGTTGAAAAAATTGCCGCGCTGAAGCCGGTCTTCAAGAAAGACGGCACGATAACCGCCGGCAACGCCTCTCCGATAAGCGACGGCGCCGCCGTGCTGCTTCTGGCAGGAGCTGCCGCGGTAAAAAAGCATAACCTGAAGGCAAAAGCCCGCATTGTCGCTTCATCCACCAGCAGCCTGCATCCCGACTACTTTCCGGAAGCGCCGGTTTCGGCCATTGAGGCGGTATGCGCCAAAGCCGGGCTGAAAATCGGGGACATCGACCTGTTCGAGATCAACGAGGCTTTTGCGTCGGTGCCGCTGATCGCGATCAAGAATCTGAAGCTTGACCCAGCCAAGGTCAACGTCAACGGCGGCGCCTGCGCCATCGGCCATCCGATCGGCGCCAGCGGCGCCCGTCTGGCTGTGACGGTCGTCCGGGAACTGCACAAACGCAAACTGCGCTATGGCCTGGCCACCCTCTGCATCGGCGGCGGCGAAGCGGTTGCGGTAATCTTTGAAAGAGTCTGAATTCATTAGAACATGGATGGGCAGGAGCAGGATTTTAAATTTTAACACTCCTATCCCGTTCATCCTGTATATCCATGTAAATATTATTGTTGGAGGTTGACGTGATTAAAAACATCGGAGTTCTCGGTGCAGGCCAGATGGGCAACGGCATCGCCCACGTATTTGCCCAGTTCGGCTATCAGGTGGTTCTGTTTGATATTGCCCCGGCTCAGCTGGATAAAGCGCTCAAGACCATCGGCCAGAACCTGGAGCGGCAGGCGAAAAAAGGGGCGATTCCCGAGACGCTGGTGGGTGAAACTCTCGGGCGGATAACGGCAACTCAGGAAATGAACGGCCTCGCGGGAGTAGACTTTGCGGTTGAGGCTGTTAGCGAGCATGAGCCGCTCAAACTGGAAATCTTCCGCAAGCTGGACGGGATCGTCAAGGCCGGCTCAATCCTGGCGTCGAACACCTCCTCCATTCCGATAACGAAAATTGCTTCCGTTACCGCACGGCCGGACAAGGTCATCGGCATGCACTTCATGAATCCGGTGCCGGTCATGAAGCTGGTTGAAGTCATCAGGGGTCACGCTACCAGCGATGAAACGTTTGCGCGGACCGGAGAGCTGGTCGCCGGGCTTGAAAAAGAGATGGCGGTATCGCAGGATTATCCCGGTTTTATCGTCAACCGCGTTCTGATTCCGATGATCAATGAGGCGATCTTTGCGCTGTATGAAGGGATCGCCACCGCGGAGGATATCGACAAGGGGATGAAACTCGGCACCAACCAGCCGATGGGGCCGCTGACCCTGGCCGATTTCATCGGCCTCGATACGGTGCTGGCGATCGCCAACGTCCTCTACGACGGTTTCAAGGACCCAAAATACCGTCCCTGCCCGCTGCTCGTCAAGATGGTGAACGCAGGATATATGGGGCGCAAATCGGGAAGAGGGTTCTACACGTATTAAAGGAGAATATATGGAATACAAAAATCTGCTGCTTGAAACCAGTGACGGCATCACGACCCTGACGATCAACCGCCGGGAGGCGCTGAACTCCCTTAACAGCTCGGTGATAGCCGAGCTGGAGTGTGCGCTGTTCGAGCTCGATCTGGATGCGACGGTCAAGGCGGTCGTCATTACCGGCGCTGGTGAAAAAGCGTTCGTTGCCGGGGCCGATATCAAGGAGATGTCCGAACTCTCAGCTTTTGAGGCCCATGATTTTGCCCGCAGGGGGCAACGCCTGATGCTGCTGATCAACAGGATGCGCAAGCCGGTCATTGCCGCCGTCAACGGCTATGCGCTCGGAGGCGGACTTGAGCTGGCGCTGGCCTGTGATTTCATCTATGCCTCGGAAAAGGCCAAGTTCGGCTTTCCCGAGGTCGGCCTGGGGGTTATCCCCGGTTTCGGCGGCACCCAGAACCTGGCGCGCCTGATCGGCCCCGGGAGGGCCAAAGAGCTGGTCTTCTCAGGGAGGATCATTACGGCCGCGAAAGCTTTACAGTGGGGCATCGTCAACGAGCTGTATCCTCCTGAGGAGCTGCTGCCGAAGACGCTGGAAACGGCAAAGGAGATCGCCGGAAAGGGTGCGCTGGGGGTCGCCTATGCAAAGGACGCCATTGCCAGCGGGATGAATATGACGAAAGAGGACGGTTTCCGCTATGAAGCCTCACTGTTCGGCGTGCTCTTCTCGACAGATGATCAGCGCGAGGGAATGGGGGCTTTTCTCGAAAAGCGTGCCGCAGCATTCAGAGGGAAATAAATTCCACTACGGAGGGAACCAGCAATGAATTTCGAACTGAGCCAGGATCACAAAGTTTTGCAGTCCGCGGTACGTGACTTCGTAGAGAAGGAAATCAAACCGATAGCGAAGAAAATAGATGAAGAGCATATGATTCCCGATGCGCTGGTAACCAAGATGGGCGAGATGGGATTTCTCGGCAGCTATCTCCCGGAGGAGTACGGAGGGGCGGGGCTTGACATGCTATCGTATGCCATTGTTGTCGAAGAGGTCTCGAAGGCCTGCGGCTCCAGTGGCGTTCTGATTTCGGCTCACACCTCCCTTGCCAGCGGTCCGATCTATACCTTCGGTACCGAGGAGCAGAAGAAGAAATGGCTCCCGGCGCTGAACAGAGGCGAAATCATCGGCTGCTTCCTGTTGACCGAACCGGGCGCAGGAAGCGATGCCGGCGGCACGGCCACCACCTACACGCGTGACGGCGACCACTTCGTCATAAACGGCAGCAAGACCTTCATCACCAATGGCGGCTACCTTGGTACCGGCGTACTGCTGGCCTCCCATGACCGCAGCCTGAAGCACAAGGGAATCAGCGCCTTCATCGTCGATCTGAAATCACCCGGCGTCACAATTCTCAAGAACGAGAACAAGATGGGAATACGCGGCAGCTATACGACCGCCTTCGCGTTTGACAACCTTCGTGTGCCGGTTGAAAACCTGCTCGGGCAGGAGGGGAAGGGGTTCAACGTTGCGATGGACACCCTCAACGGCGGTCGGATCGGAATTGCCTCGCAGGCCCTCGGCATCGCCGAAGGCGCCTTTGAACGAGCGCTGGCGTATTCGAAGGAGCGCAAACAGTTTGACCAGGCGATCTGCGAGTTCCAGGCGATTCAGTTCAAGCTGGCCGACATGTGGACCCGCATCGAGACCAGCAAGCTCCTGACCTACCGCGCCGCCTGCCTCAAGGATGCCAAGAAGAGTTACACGATGGAATCGGCGATGTGCAAGATGCACGCGTCCGAAACCGCCACCTATGTCACCAAGGAGGCGATCCAGATTCATGGCGGCTACGGCTATATCGCTGACTACGAAGTGGAGCGGATGTACCGCGACGCCAAGATCACCGAGATCTATGAAGGGACCAACGAAGTGCAGCGGGTTGTCATCTCGAAACTGTTGTTGTCGTAATTGACCACTACCGATACTAGGAACGATCATGGAAGCTACCCGTCAAATTTATTGGAACATCGGTCACGGCGTTGTCATCCCGATGTATATTATGGCCTTCGCCGCCTTCGGCGTCATGGTCTGGGGATTCCGGCAGCGGTTGTCGATCTGGCGCCAGGGCAAAGCGCTTGACCGGTTCGACCGCTACGACGAGCGGGTCAAGCGGATGATTGGCGAGGTGTTCAGCCAGTCGAAAATATTCCGTGTCACCGAAGGGGGCGTGTTCCATTCGATCTTCTTCTGGAGCTTCCTGATTCTCTTCGTCGGCACGACGCTGGTCATGTTCCAGGCCGATTTCTTTACCCCGCTGCTGCGGGTCAACCTCCTCTCCGGCGAATTCTATAAGGCCTACTCGCTGGCTCTGGATATCGCCGGAATCGTTGCCATCATCATGCTGGCAGGGCTCTTCATCCGCAGGTTTGTGGTCAAACCCGCAGGGCTGGAGATTGTCAAGGACGACTACATCGTGCTGCAGCTGCTGTTTGCGATCCTGATAACCGGTTTCCTGATCGAAGGGGCCCGCATGGCTGCAACCGAACTGCAGCTGAACCCCGGCCTGGCCCGTTTTTCACCCGGAGGCCTGCTGGCGGGGCAGCTCTTTACTACTTTGGACACCGGCACCCTGCTCGTTACCCACAAGATCCTCTGGTGGTTCCACTTCGTCCTGGTGCTCGGCTTCTTCTGTGCGATCCCCTACACCAAGCTGCGCCACATCTTCACCACCTCGGTCAATGCGTTTCTGGCGCCGCTCGAACCGAAAGGCTTCATCGCCACCATCAACCTCGAAGACGAGAGCATCGAACAGTTCGGCGCCGCGAGTATAGCCGATCTGACCTGGAAGGATATTTTCGACGCCGACGCCTGCACCTCCTGCAAACGCTGCCAGGACCGTTGTCCGGCCTGGGCTACCGACAAGCCGCTTTCGCCGATGAAGATCGTCCATCAGATCGGTGAACTGGCAGAGGGGAACCCCTCCGGAAACCTGATCGAAACGGTCAGCCAGGATGCCCTCTGGGCCTGCACCACCTGCCGCGCCTGCCAGGATGTCTGTCCGGCCGACATCGAACACGTTAACAAGATCCTGGAAATGCGCAGGAGTCTTGCCCTGATGGAAGGCGCCTTCCCAGGTGATGAAGTCCGCACCGCTTCGGGCAACATCGAAGTCAACGGCAACCCGTTCGGCCTCGCCTACGCTGCCCGGGCCGACTGGATGGAGGGGCTGCCGGTATCAATTATGGAACAGGACAGCGACGTCGATATCCTCTACTTCGTCGGCTGCTTCGCCTCCTTCGACAAGCGCAACCAGGCCGTCGCCAGAAACTTCATAACGATCTGCGCCGCCGCCGGCATCAAAGTCGGCATCCTCGGCAAAGAGGAAAAATGCTGCGGCGAACCGGTCCGGAAGCTGGGCAATGAATACCTCTACCAGATGACCGCGAACGAAAACATCGAGGCGATCAAGGCCTATAACGTCAAAAAAATCGTCACCGCCTGCCCGCACTGCTTCAACACCCTGGCACGCGATTACAAGGATCTGGGGTTCGATCTCCCGGTCGAGCACTACAGCACCTATATCAACACCCTGCTGGATACCGGCAGGCTTCAGTTGACACCGGAACCATTCGATTTCACCTATCATGACTCCTGCTACATCGGCCGCTACATGGACATTATCGATCAGCCGCGGGCGATCCTGAAGACTGCCGGCGGGTCACTGACCGAAATGGACAAGAACGGCTACGACAGCTTCTGCTGCAGCGCCGGCGGCGGCCGCATCATCGCCGAAGAGAAGCTGGGGAGCAAGATCAGCGAAGCCAGGGTCAAGATGGCGGTCGACACCGGCGCGCCGCTGCTGGTATCCAACTGCCCCTTCTGTCTGACCATGTTCGAGGACGGCATCAAAACCGGCGGAGCGGAGGGGCAGATCCGGGTCAGGGACCTGGCCGAGATCGTGGCTGAGCGGATATTGGGGTAAAAATCATAGGCAATAGAACGCGGATGACGCGGATTGAGCGGATTAGCGGGATAAAAGCAAACCGGATTCTTATTGTTAAAACCAGGAAGATTTTATGCTCTTTGTTCTTAGATTCTATTTGCATCATCCCTTAAGCCAGTAAACAGATTTTGGTTTTAAAAAAATCCGTGAAAATTCGCTCAATCAGCGTCATCCGCGTTCTATTAAAGGTTTTAAGGTTTTTAGACATTTACAGGAGGCAACTATATGAAACTGCTCGTCTGCATCAAACAGGTTCCGGACCTTGAATCCCGCTTCAAAGCGAACGCCGAAGGGGTCTGGTATAACGAAACCGACCTCGCCTGGCGCATGAACGAATATGACGAATATGCGGTGGAACAGGCCGTGCAGCTGCGGGAACAACTGGGGGAGGGCAGTGAGCTGACCGTGCTTTCGATCGGCCCCGACCGCGTAGTCGAAGCGATCAAGAAAGGCCTCGCGATGGGGTGCGACAACGCCATCCATGTCCAGGATTCTGCCGCATCGGGTAAAGACCCCTGGCAGGTTGCCTCGATCATAGCCGCATATGCCAGGGACAAAGGCTTCGCCATCATCTTTACCGGCATGCAGTCCCAGGATCGCGGATCGGCCCAGGTCGGCGTCACCATCGCCGAATTGCTCGGTTTCGCCTGCACCACCACAATTGTCGGCTTTGACTTCGCAAGCGGCACGATCACCGTCAAACGTGAGCTGGAGGGGGGCATCAAAGGGGTCGTCAGATTGAAAACCCCGGCTCTCGTCACCTGTCAGCTGGGACTCAACATACCGCGCTACCCGACCCTCCCCAACATCATGAAGGCCAAGAAGAAAGAGATCACCGCGATTCCGGTAGCCGACCTGCTCAGGGAGGAATCCCTGGCAACCACAACCAGCTTCCATCCGCCGGCCAAAAAAGGCGGGGGGATCGTTCTCGAAGGCGAAACGGGAGTTCTGGTGGATCAGCTGATCGGGATACTCAAAGAAAAAACGGCGGTACTGAGATAGGAGATGTCCATGAAAACTTTACTCGTTGGCGAATACCGCGAAGGAAAACTGCTCGACTCCACCTATGAACTGCTCGGCTTTGCCGGACAGCTCGGTGCCGAGACCGCCATGCTGCTGGTAGGGAGCGAAGCACAGCTGCCGCTCTACGGCGGCACCCTCTATCTGGCCGACGCGACTGCATGCGGAGAGTATAACCCGGACCTGCACAAGAAGCTGATCCTGGAAGCGGTGCAGAAGGAGGACCCCGATTACATCATCTTTGTCCATTCATCCTACGGCTGGGATCTGGCCCCGCGGGTTGCGGCCGCACTGAAAATAGCCCAGGTATCCGAGGTCGTCGCCTTTGCGGACGGCGGTTTCGAAGTCGGCTGCTGCAACGCCAAGATGCGCCGCAGCGTCAAACCGGCAACCTCAAAAGCGGTCCTGACGATTCAGGCCGGCGCCTTTCCGGCGCTACAGCCGGGCGGTTCACCGGCAATCTGGAGGTTGACCGCCTCCGACGGTTCCCCTCTGGAGTTCGTCGGCTATGAAGCGGCCGAGAAGAAGGACGTGGATCTGGGTAAGGCGGAGATCATCGTTTCTGCAGGACGAGGAGTCGGCAAGAAGGACAATATTCCGACCATTGCCGCCCTGGCCAGGGCGCTGGGGGGCGAGATGGGCGCCAGCCGTCCGGTGGTGGACGCAGAATGGGTCAGCCACAGCCATCAGGTCGGTACCACCGGCCAGACGGTTTCTCCGAAGCTGTATGTTGCCTGCGGCATCTCCGGGGCAATTCAGCATCTGGCCGGGATGAAGAAGTCGGATTTCATCGTGGCGATCAACAAGGACAGGGATGCACCTATAGGAGAGATCGCCGATGTGCTGGTCGTGGCGGACGTCATGCAGTTCGTACCGGCGCTGACGGCGAAACTGGCGCGATGACCGGCATGATGAAGGGGCTGACCGGCATCAAGATCGTGTCTCTGGCGGCCAATCTCCCCGGCCCGGCGGCTGCGCAGAGGCTTTGCCGTATGGGAGCGGAGGTCGTCAAGGTTGAGCCACCCTCAGGGGACCCGATGGAGATTTATCACGCCGGCTGGTATCGGGAGATGGCGGCCGGACAGAAACTTGTCAGACTGGACCTGAAAACCGGCCAGGGGTGTACCGAGCTCTATTCTTTGCTCGGCTCTGCCGATCTGCTTATCAGCGCCAGCCGTCCCGCCGCAATGGAACGTCTCGGTCTTGGCCGGGCTGCACTGCATCAACAATTTCCCCGGCTCTGCCAGGTAGCCATCGTCGGTTTTCCGTCCCCCCGCGAAAATGAGGCGGGGCATGATCTTACCTATCAGGCATCATTAGGGCTCCTCACCCCTCCTTACATGCCGCGCACCCTGCTGGCCGACATGGCGGGCGCCGAGATGACGGTTTCTTCCGCTCTGGCGCTGCTCCTTGGGCGTGAACGGGGCGGCGAAGCCGGCTATGCGGAGGTTGCGCTGTCAGAGGCCGCAGCTATGCTCGCCGCACCGCTCCGCTATGGCTGTACGGCCGCGGGGGCGATTCTGGGGGGCGGCATTCCCGAATACAACATCTACAAGACCGCCGACGGCTGGGTTGCGGTGGCCGCGCTGGAGCCGCATTTCAAAAAGCGGCTGGAAGAAGCGCTTGCCATTTCAACGCCGGACCAGTATCGGGCCGCCTTTGCCAACAAGAGTTCCGCCTACTGGCAGGAGTGGGGACGGCAGCAGGATGTGCCGATAGAAACAGTGCGGTGAACCTGGAAAACAGTCTCTAAACCGGTTTCACACGGAGACACGGAGGCACGGAGAACACCAGGATTAATAGATTAATGTCTTTGGGATACACCATAAAAGCGTTTGTATTTGTCTTTCTCCGTGCCCCTGTGGCTCCGTGTGAGTCGCTTTTGAATATGTCTCGTGGAAGTATTTTTTCTTGTTTTACCTTTTACACAACTAAGAGGAGGTGCGCATGTTTCTTGATCTTTCCGAAGAACAGAAGCTGATCCAGGATACCGCACGGGATTTTGCCCGGGCGGAACTGGAACCGGTGGCAGCGGCGCTCGACCAGGGCCACGACCGGTCGCCGATGCTGACAAATCTTAAAAAGCTGGCCGAACTCGGGTTCATGGGGTTGAACATCAAGGAGCAGTACGGCGGTGCGGAAGCCGGGGTCGTATCGTTCAGTCTCGCAATCACCGAAATCGCCCGCGCCTGTGCATCAACGGCGGTAACGGTGTCGGTCAACAACATGGCGGCCGAGGTGATCCAGGCGGTCGGTTCCGAGGAACAGCGCAACGCCTACATCCCGAAGATCTGCTCCGGAGAGTTTCCGGCGGCCGGTTTCTGTCTGACGGAAACCGGCGCCGGTTCCGATCCGGCCGGGATGTCTACCCAGGCCGTGGATGACGGTGACTGCTGGGTGCTGAACTGCTCCAAAATCTTCATAACGAGCGCCCCCTATGCCGGCGTCTTTGTGGCCTGGGCGGTGACCGACAAGGAAGCGCCCAAAGGGAAAGGGATCAGCTGCTTCCTGGTGGAGGCCGGCTCAAAGGGGCTCATCATCGGCAAGGAAGAAAAGAAGATGGGGCAGCACGCTTCCGCCACCAACGAGGTGATCTTTGACGACTGCCGTATCCCCAAAGCGGCTCTGATGGGGAAGCTTAACGACGGTTTCCGGATCGCCGCCGGGGAGCTGGCCGGCGGCCGGATCGGCATCGGATCGCTGGGGCTGGGAGTCGGGCTGGCGGCCATGGACTATGCGACCCGCTACGTCACCGAGCGGAGCCAGTTCGGCCAGAAGCTCAGCAACTTTCAGGCAATTCAATGGATGATCGCCGACGGCTTTACCGAACTGGAGGCATCCAGGCTGCTGCTGATGAGTGCCGCCTACCGCAAGGAAGCAGGCAAGTCCTTTGCCAAAGAGGCATCCATGGCCAAGATGTTTGCCACCGAAGCCGCCAACAAGGCCTGCTACAAGGCGCTCCAGATGCTGGGAGGTTACGGCTACACCCAGGACTTTCCGGTGGAGCGCTATGCCCGCGATGCCAGAATTACGGCCATCTACGAAGGTACCAACGAGATCCAGCGTTTGATCATAGCGCGTGAAATTCTGAGAACTATCAGTTAGGAGGCAGGCATGAGTACCGGCAAGCGCATTACCCTGCAGCAGGCCGCCGAAATCATCAAGGACGGCTCCAGTCTCACCTTTTCCGGGTTCACCATCTGGCGTCGGCCTATGGCAATCGTCTTCGAGCTGATCCGCCAGCACCGCAAAAAACTGCATCTGATCGAGGTTAACGGCGGCTCCCACACCGAATTCCTGGTCGGGGCGGGGTGCGTCGATATCTGGGAGTCATGTTGGGTCGGCCATGAGCTGTATGGCAAGTACGGCGCCAACGTCTCTCGAAAGGTCGCCGACAAACAGATCATTGTCGAAGATTACAGCCATGCCGAGATGATGTTCCGTTTCGCCGCCGCCGCCAACGGCTCCCCCTACGCGGTCACCCAGACCTCGCTCGGAACCGACCTCCACAATCCTGAATACGATATGCTCGGACGGGCCGGATTGCGGGACGGCAAGCGCATAGCGAAACACAAATACCGCTTTACCGAAGACCCCTTTTTCGGCGCCGGCTCACAGGTGCTGGTTCCGGCGGCCAAGGTCGATATTGCGGTCTTATGCGTCCAGCAGGTGGGTGAAGAGGGAACCGTGCGGGTAAACGGCCAGTATTACTCCGATCCGGAAGTAGCCAGGGCGGCCGACATCACGATCGTCATGGCCGAGGAGATCGTGCCGGAGGAATACCTGCGGCGCAACGCCGACCAGAACACCATCGCCACCTTCGAGGTGAACCACATTCTGGAGTGCCCCTTTGGAGCCCATCCTACCGGCATGTTCGGCCGCTACGACGTGGATGGCTACTTCTTGAAGGACTTCTACGGCATGACCCGCAGTCAGGAAGGTTTCGACGATTTTGCCAAGGAATGGATTCATGGGCATGATCATGTCAGCTATATGGAGAAGCTGGGATGGGCGCGCCTGCAGAAACTCAAGGCCAATACGGCGCTCAATTACAGTGTTCGTGAGAAGGGGGGGAAGTAACGATGGCTACCAAATACGCGACTCCTGAAGAATACGGTCTGGCCGATCTGATGTGCTGTGCCGCCTCACGCGAAGTGCAGGATAACGAGGTGGTTTTTGCCGGCACCGGTTTGCCGATGGTGGCGATCATGCTGGCCCAGAAGACCCATGCCCCCAACCTGAAGCTGATCTTCGAGGCCGGCACTCTGGATGGCCGCCCCCCCGAGATCCCGACCTCCGTCGGTGATGCCCGCTGCGAGATGGGCGCTTCCCGCTCCTCCGGGCTGTACGACGCCTTCAGCATCGCCCAGCGCGGCTACGTCGATCTCGGTTTTCTGGGCGGCGCCGAAGTCGATGAATACGGCAACGTCAACACCACCTGTATCGGCGACTATCTGGCTCCAGAACTGCGCCTGACCGGCAGCGGCGGCAACCCGGACATCAACTCGTTCGCGAAGCGGACGGTCTTCATCATGGTTCACGAAAAACGCCGCTTTACCCCTAATGTCAGCTACATCACCAGCCCCGGCTGGCGGGTGAAAAAGTGGCCGGGCGGCGAATTAGTTCATCGCCGCGAACTGTACGGCGCCGCCTATCGCGGCGGCCCCTCGGCGGTCATCAGCACGGCCGGTGTATTCCGCTTTGACGCACAGAGCGGCAGGATTTATCTCGATACCTGCCATCCGGGCAAAACTCCGGATGAAATAAAGGAGATGTGCTTCTTCGACCTTGATATATCACGCGTCAACGGCGAGACTCTTCCGCCGTCACGGGAAGAGTTGCACATTATCCACGAGGTGCTCGACCCGGAGCAGATTTTTGTTCCCAAGGTGAAGAAGGGGTAGCCATGGCGATTTTTAATGCCATGGAGGATTTCAAGCGGGATATCGGCTATCACGTGCAGAGGAATGATGATCTGATCGTGTTGACCGCCCATCTCAAGGACCGTTTCCATGACATCCGGATGGAGGTTCTGGCCGATTTTGCGTCGCTGAAGATAACCGCGGCACGGGTCAATTTCGCCCGCCATCCGACGGAGGATTGCCCCTCGGTCGCCTGGCGCATGGAACAGCTGGTAGGATTCACGATCGGCAGGGGGCTCAACCGGAAACTGCAGGATACCTTCGGCGGAGGGGAGGGGTGCGGCAACCTGCGGGTGATGCTGCTGGGACTGCTGCCGCTTGCTATGAATGTCAAGGCGGCGGCCGGCTTTACCGATGACGGTGAAATGCTGGATTCGATCAGGGAGCGCCTCACGGGGAGCTGTGCCGGCTACGTGAAACGTCCGGAATAGATTTTACAGGACTGAGCCGAGAACAAGACAGGTATTCCTTCATACGCATGGGAATACCTGTTTTTAGTTGGAAAAGCCGCTGACCACTATCCATTTGAAAAAACGGCAGTTAACCGCAGATACATAGGATAAACGCGGATAAAACCAAATAAATCTTAACTTTAACATTTTTGGTTAGCCTGACTTTTCCTATGTTTTTGAACTATCAGCGTTTATCTGCGTTCATCGGCGGTTAATTGCTTTTTATGCCTAATATCCGAGGAACAATAGGGATATATGAGGACGGAGATTGTTGTTTCACAGACGGTTAGAATATGGTACGTTATTCGTACCGGAGGTGTAAAATGAACCTAAGTGAAGATATTCAACCAGTAACCTACCTTAAGGGGCATGCTGCCAATCTGCTGCATCAGGTCAACGAAACCCGCAGACCGGTGGTCATCACCCAGAACGGCTTGGCTCGCGCCGTTTTGCAGGATACTGCAAGTTATGAAAGCATGAGGAATGCCATAGCTCTGCTCAAGCTTATGGTGCAGGGCGAGGATGATATTCGCACCGGACGTTTGGACGATCAGGATGAGGTCTTTTCCCGTATTGAGGCGCGTTTGATAGCGCGAAGGAAACAGGCTGCATGACGACGAAACATTCTTTCCGGGTTGTCTGGACAAGAACTGCAGAGGCTGATCTTGAGGGTATTGTTGACTTTATCGCCGATGACAGTATTGATGCGGCCGTGGCGGTTTTTGCCCGGATTCGTGAACGCGCCGCGACCCTGAAAAATTTTCCCGATAAAGGCAGGGTCGTGCCTGAGCTTCATCAGCACGGCATTGTCCAGTACCGCGAATTGATTTTGTCTCCATGGCGCATCATTTATCGTGTTGACGGGAATATGGTGTATGTTACGGCGGTATTTGACAGCCGGAGGAATCTGGAGGATCTGCTGCTGGAGCGATTGAGCAGAGTTTGAGATTTATGATTACCTGACGTATTGTGTCACCTCCCCGTGTTACCCTTCACCTCATCTGTGTCTATCGTGGCTTGAATCGAGAATTTGTTTCAAATCGATAAAAGCCCCATCGGGGCGCTTGACGGTAGCCGTGGGATTCATCCCACGGGTTGATGCGATAATCCTCATTCATCCGTCGCGTACGCGACGGTGGGATATGTTGCACCGTTGATCCGGGGAATGAATTCCCCGTCTACCGTCATACCGTCCCTACAGGACGAAGGAAAATCTCATGGCCAATACATACACGTCATTGCATTACCATATTGTGTTCAGCACCAAAAACCGGGAACCGTGGCTTGTTGCTGCCAAGGAAGCCAGAATATGGGAATATCTCGGCGGCATTGCCCGCACAAACGGAATGAAGGTGTTAAAGGTTGGAGGGTATGACGACCACCTACATATCCTGTTGGCATTACCGGCCACCATTGCCGTCAGTAAAGCGGTGCAACTGCTCAAAGGCGCTTCGTCTCGTTGGATTCATGAAAGCGATAGCGATATGATGGCGTTTGCATGGCAGGATGGATACGGGGCATTCACGGTAGGTCTTTCCCAGATAGCAGATACGGTACGGTATATTGAAGGTCAACGTGAACATCACCGGACAAAATCGTTTCAGGAAGAGTATGTTCATTTCCTCAAAAAGCATGATGTTGAATTTGACGAACGCTATGTTTGGGGTTGAGTTAAAGTCCCAGCGGGGCTATTGACGGTAGCCGATAATGGCTCCGGTATCCGATTTGTTACATCACAAATCTTGTGCCTCTTCGTGCCTGTAAGCTTGACGCACAACTTTTCAATCTGATACAAGTAATGATCTGAAATCAATAAGGAAGAACGTCGATGCCGCATATTGAAATTGATGAACTGCGCTGCAAGGGGTGCGGGCTCTGCACCATAGCCTGTCCGAAGAAACTGGTCGGCATGAGCGATACCCCCAACAGTATGGGCTACACCGTGGCGGTTTTTTCCGGCCCCGAGCAATGCACCGGCTGCTCTCTCTGCGCCGAGATGTGTCCGGATGTCGCCATCAAGGTTTTCAAGGAGTGACGGTCATGCAATCAACCGCGCTTGAAAAAATATTTGTCAAAGGGAACGAAGCGGTCGCGATGGCGGCCATAGAGGCCGGCTGTCGCTGTTATTTCGGCTATCCGATTACTCCGCAGAGTGATATTCCGGAATATCTGTCCCGCGAACTCCCGAGGCTGGGGGGGGAATTCATTCAGGCCGAGAGCGAGATCGGCGCCATCAACATGCTGCTGGGGGCTTCGGCCACCGGAGCGCGGGCGATGACCTCGTCGTCGGGCCCCGGCATCTCCCTCAAGCAGGAGGGGATCTCCTACATGGCCGGCTCGGAACTCCCAGGCGTCATCGTCGATATCATGCGGGCGGGTCCCGGTCTGGGGGGGATCGATGCGTCGCAGGCCGATTATTTTCAGGCTACGCGCGGCGGCGGGCATGGCGGTTACCGGATTATCGTGCTGGCTCCTGCCTCGGTACAGGAGATGTACGATCTGACCATGCTGGCCTTTGACCTGTCCGACATCTATCGCATGCCTGCCATGCTGCTGGCTGATTCGGTGATCGGCCAGATGAAGGAGTCCGTGACCCCAAATCCCCGGCCGGAGACGCAGCTTCCCGCGAAGGAATGGGTGGTGCGCGGCCGGGCTGAAGGTACCCCCCAAAACGTGGTCAAATCGCTCTATCTGGGCGACGGTGAGATGGAGGCCTTTCACTGGAAGATGCACGCCCGCTATCAGGAGCTGGCCGACAGGGAGTGCCGCTGGGAAGAGGTTCTGACGGCCGACGCCGACCTGATCGTGACCGCGTTCGGCTCCACCGCCAGAATTGCCAGGACCGCCGTTGCGATGGCCCGAGAGGCCGGCATGAAGGTCGGTCTGATGCGGCCGATCACCCTGTTCCCGTTCCCCAAGAAAGCCTACGCGGCGCTTTCCGGGCGGTGCAAACTGTTTCTGGACATCGAACTGTCCACCGGGCAGATGATCGACGACGTTCGTCTTTCCGTCGCACGGGACGCCGACGTCGCCTTCTATGGCCGCCCGCCCGGGGCCGGGTCGCTGCCGACTCCGGAAGAGCTTTTCGAACAGATCAAGAAAAACTATCGGGCCAGCGCCTGAGCAGTCGAGGATACATTCCATGAAACAGGTGTTTACCAGGCCGGAAAGCCTGAAAGATGTCTCAACCCACTTCTGCCCCGGCTGCCATCACGGCTCGGTCCACCGTCTGGTCGCCGAAGCCCTCGACGAGTTCGGCATCCGGAGTGACACGATCGGGGTGGCTTCGGTCGGCTGCTCGGTATTTCTCTACGGATATTTCGACGTCGACGTGATCGAATCCCCCCACGGCCGTGCTCCGGCCGTAGCCACCGGCGCCAAGCGTGCCCGGCCCGACCGGATTGTCTTTACCTATCAGGGAGATGGTGATCTGGCTGCCATCGGCATGTCCGAGATTATTCATGCCGCCAACCGCGGTGAGGATATCACCGTCATCTTCGTCAACAACACGACCTACGGTATGACCGGCGGCCAGATGGCGCCCACAACCCTGCCGGGACAGAAAACCTCTACCTCCCCCTATGGCCGTGACGTCTCGAAGGACGGCGCGCCGTTCAAGATGGCGGAACTCCTCTCCAATCTCGACGGGGTGGCATTTTCGGCGCGAGTGGCCCTAAACAGCCCGAAGAACGTTCTCCAGGCCAGGAAGATGATCAAGACAGCATTTCGTTATCAGGTCGAGAAAAAAGGGTTTTCCTTTATCGAGGCGCTGTCATCCTGTCCGACCAACTGGGGGATGACTCCCCTTGACGCCAACCAGCGGGTGTCCGATGAAATGATTCCCTACTTCCCGCTCGGTGTCTATAAGAACAGTGCCAATCTGTAATTATAAGCGAGCCAGGAGATAATCATGCGCTACGATGTATTTTTCGCCGGTTACGGCGGGCAGGGTGTCCTGCTGGCCGGCAATCTGCTCTCATACGCCGCCATTCATGAAGGAAAAAACGTATCATTTTTTCCGGCCTACGGAGTCGAGAAACGGGGTGGGGCTGCCATGTGCACGGTCGTCTTCGCCGACGGTGATACCGGTTCCCCTGTTGTAGGGAATCCGTCGGTTTCGGTACTGCTCAATCAGCTCTCTTTCGACAAATATGCCGCAAAGGTCAAACAGGGAGGGATCTGCATCGTCAACTCCAGCCTGGTGGACAGCCACGGTGCCGACTTGCCGGGAATTGAGGTCGTCCTGGTTCCGATGAATCAGATAGCCCTCGAAATGGGGGATGTGCGGATGGTCAACATGGTGGCCTGCGGGGCATATATAGAAAAATCAGGAGCATTGAAGGGTGATTCGCTGGAAGCGGCGCTGAAAAAAGCCCTCCCGGAGCGCAACCACAAACTGATACCTGCCAACGCCAAGGCGATGGAAGCGGGTGCTCAGGCCGCGAGAGCATAAAAAGACGGCTAAAAACTCTTGACGCAGAGAGCCTGATTTGTTACAAAGAGAGCTCTTCACTCTACAGGGGTATAGCCAAACGGTAAGGCAACGGCCTCTGACGCCGTCATCTCTTGGTTCGAATCCAGGTACCCCTGCCAAAAACTTCAAACCAGCTCTCTATGCTGGAGAAAATCATAGCCTCTTGGATCTTGGTATGCGATCAGGCATACAGGATATTAGAGGCTTTGTCATATCCAACATACCACAACCGGCTAAGTCCTGAAAAATACATACCCGATATAGGGTAAAGCTTCGAGCATATGAGTCGGATCGAACCTGATAAATAATGCTCTGTTTGTTTTTTGGCAAGTATTTTCAGCCGTTTGCATAAACCAAACAGTTGGCACAACATCTGCATTGGAATAAACCAGATTTACTAATTTATTTGGAGGTTTTACCCATGAAAAAAGTTCTTTCCACTCTCGTTGCTGCCATCGTTGCTCTGTCCTTCTCCGCTGTAGTATTTGCTGCTGACGCTGCCGCTCCTGCTCCTGCCGCTCCTGCTGATGCTACCCATGCCGGAATGACAGAGAAGAAAGAAGTAAAGAAAGTAAAGAAAGCCAAAAAAGTAAAGAAAGCTGCTAAGAAAGTGGAAGAGAAAAAAGACGCAGCTGCTCCTGCTGCTGCTCCTGCCGCTCCTGCTGCTAAGTAATTCTTCTTTAATAGTACTTAAAAAGGCTGCATCTTCGGATGCGGCCTTTTTTTATGCATTATCATATGAGAATGATGTGGGTACGGCAAGTGTTAACAAACCCAATGTTTACCGACTCCAAAACCCGGCAAATCATAAGTCACACATGGTTAAACGGCGTAGGAAACACACCATCTCACTGAATGATTACCTGGAAAAGATCATATGCTACCCAAACCACCAAATATTAAATTGCATAAATATCAATAATTACAGCTTGTTGTAAAACCTAATTATTATTTCCAAAAGTAGTGTGAAATTGTCTTTAATCGTGGCAATCAGCTTGCATGCCGGATCAAGTATGCGTGCAAAGCCTTGAGGTGTTTGCGCGATATATTCAGGATGTGAGGTCTGCCCACTTGCCACTATTAAGCTGGAAGCCGGAATATTCCGTAAATAAAGCGGAACTTGACAGCCACCACCAGAAAATGTTCGACATACTTAATACAGCATACGAACATGTTATGAACACTCTGGAAGTGGCATGTGTACTGCCGGTGATTGACGAGTTATCGACAATTACGAATTGCCATATAGCAGCAGAAGAGCAACAAATGAGAGAAATAGATTTTCAAGGGATTGATGCCCATATTGCAGAACACAGGGAATTCACGCAAAAAATCGAGGCATTGAAAGCGAACTACCAGGGAAACAATCTTGAAGATACCAAAGAACTGATTATTTTGCTCGGTGAGTGGTTGCTTCAACATGTACTCAAGGAAGACAAGAAGTATTCATATGAAATGTCCTAATTGCCAAGGCAGGAAGTTTGATGTCTACGAAGCCAGAGGATTTACATCAAAGCAAAGCCCCGTAAAAGAATGCGAATGCGGGCATGTGTGGCGACTCATACCTCTTGAAGGGGATAACAAAAGAATAGACACAATAAGGCAAGGAAAAAGTATTGATATCTGCGATAACTCCCATTCTAACCACCGCAAGACCTGATCCCCGAAATAAAATTACACATACAAGCAGTATGCAATTCATCAGCTTGGATAACGGCACACATGACGATATGGATGTCTGACATATTGCTTTATGGTGCACATCCAATAAACTACTTTTCATAATTATCGGATCCGTGGTATACAAAAATACATTAACATCACCGAGCAGGGGGGGTAAATGACCAAGATAGAACTCGTGGAAAAAATACATAACGAACTGGACTTTCCCAAAAAAGACTCCTCTGATCTACTGGAATCAGTGCTCTCAATAATGAAGCAGACTCTTGGTTCAGGCGAGACACTAAAAGTATCCGGTTTTGGTAACTTTGTAGTCAAACAGAAGAAGGATCGCAGGGGCAGGAATCCTCAAACAGGGGAAACTATTACAATCGGAGAACGAAGAATACTGACTTTCAAGTCAAGTAAAGTATTAAACGCAAGAATAAATATGCAGAATCCATAAATCATGCATATCCATCCAATTGCGGTCATTCATGAAATAGGTAACCAATGCAAGATACAGCAAAAACAGGTAGCATATCAGATTTTATAAAAGCTGTTATACTCATTACAATTATAGTATCAATACTGGGCTATATTGACTATATAACTGGTGAGATATCTATAGATATTTTATACATACTCTGCATATGTGTTGTCACCTGGTATACTAATATAATGATAGGTGTATTGTGTATAATAGAAATAATATTTTCAAAAACTACTGCGGATTTTTACGATAATGTAAAAATAGGTTCACATTTATATGAATGGAATACATTCAGCTATCTCTTTGTATATCTTGTATTATGCGTTCTGGTAGGGTGTTTGAAGAAAGTATTATCTAAATAATATGGAGGCTTGACATGTCAAATTTAACAGAACTAACAGCACAGATAATTGCAGCAAGAGCAGCTAAGAAAGATATGTCTACAGAGGATTTGCAACAGGAAATGCAGATGATCTATACGTTCCTCAAAGGGGTAGAAGAAGGTAATGTTCAATCAACTATCCAGGCGCCGGCAGAAGAACCTGTTCCACAGAAGATAAATTTCAAACAGATATTCAAGAAGGATGAAGTAATATGTTTGATCTGCAACAAGGGATTCAAGACACTCAAAAGGCATTTATCAACGATCCACGGTCTTAAGCCTGGTGCATACAAGAAACAATTCAACATACCTGCTAAATACGCACTAATAGCAACCGCATATTCAGAAGAGAGAAAAAAAGCTGCTCTGGATAGAGGTCAGGGGGATATTCTTGCCAGGGCCAGAGCGGCAAGAGCTGCCCAGAAGGCTGCTGTTCCTGCTGCGAAGATTAAACCTGTTGTGCCGGCTGTTAAAGTGAAAGCATCCGTGCCAGTGGTTAAAACGAAGGCAGCTGTTCCGGCAGTCAAGGTGAAAGCTGCCGCACTTGCCAAGACAAATGCGGCTAAGGTTCCGGTGAAAGCAGCGAAAACTTCTAAAGTTAAAACAGCATCAAAAAAATAGTGATCTAATCGGGACTAACATGACGGGGCCATGAAGCAAAGAGTTTTATCAACGTTTTTCTTCACCTCGCCAAAACTTCAGCGGGTCAGCTCATTTCTGAGCTGACCCGCTTTTGTTATCGCTTTTACTAAAAAACCCGCATGGAGTTAATGTTTGTAGCCATGATCTCTGAGAATGCTAATCCCTTTCGCCGTACCGGTCTTTTTTATGTTTATTGTGTTTTTTCTGTTTGTAATGCCCCTTGTGCTTCCCGTGATCTTTTTCAATAACGGTCTCCCGCTCGATAACAGTCACCTGCGGAGCTGGTGCGGGGCGCGGTGTGCCGACATGAACACTGGCGTTAGGGGTGTTTACATCAACATTCACCGCAGCGGCTGAAAAGCTGGCTGCTGCGAGAACAAGTACAATACTTCCGGTCACTCTTTTCATGTTTACTCTCCTTTTTGTACGGTATGCCGGTTGCCGACGGCAACGGAACAGTTGTCGTCAAACTACGGAATCACATCCTGCCTGAATTTCCTCCCGGACGGTCACCAGGAGTTCGGCGCAGATCACAACCAATTCCTGTCTCAGTCCTTCTGCTTCGGATGAAAGCTCGATATTAACCGACTCGGCAAAATATTTGAACTTGGCTACAACGTCCTCAAACTGCTCGATACTGCAATTCATAATTCAGCCCCTCTCTACGGATCTCTTCTTACGAAAAAGGCCAGCCGGGCAAGGGCTAACCTGTTCTTCTAGTGGCGGAGAGGCATGGATTCTAATCCCAAGCAGGCTACCTGCCGCAACTACTATAAGCCGCAGTATTGTGCATGAGCTGAGAACTTATTTCAATCTTTTTCCTTAAGTAAATGCGTCATGCCAACAGATAAGTAGCTTCTTGAAAAATATTCTGTCCAGCGAAAAAAAATCTTGCTTTTCATTAAGAGGCCTGATAAAAAGGATATGCATTACGATTGAACGATAAAAATACGTTTTCCGAAAGGGCAAATCCAGAGTAATCTGGTGACGCAAAGCCACGGGTCCTGACATAAAAGGATAGCCGGGTTGCCGAAGAGATTGAGTTCGCATCTTGGCAGCCGGTGTATTACCGAACAAGGAGCATTCACATCTTCGGACGATGTGAGTGCTCCTTTTTTATTGAATGTTCGGGTAGTTTTTTGTTTAAAGCAGTGCGAGGTGTTCATCGATTTGATTTAAGCTTCAAGACGTTCTCCGAACGGGCAAAACCAGAGTAATCTGGTGACGCAAAGCTACGGGTCCTGAATAAAAGGATTGCCGGGTTGCCGAAGAGATGAGATATGCATCCTGGCACCCGGTATGTTTTACCGACAAAAGGAGCACTCTTATCTTCGGAAGATGAGAGTGCTCCTTTTTTTATCGAATGTGCATACCAGGGGATACAAATACTCCCTAATAGAGGATGACATGGCTCGCGTGGTAATAGATCCCAACCCCGACTGGAAGAAGAAGCTCGCGGCTGTTATGAAAGAGCTGGGGGTGATTCCAACCGCCAACTTCGGGGGCAAGATGGAAATCGATTGGAACGATGGGGGAATAACGGCGGTAAAGCTGCCGGTGACCCTGAAATAAACACTTACAACTGTCGTACTCCGTGCAATTGCGGAGAGCAATAGAAGGGCGGTTAGTCCGCAACCCGCAAGGGAGCTGCGAAACCCGCATTGAAGGAACCCGTCGCCGTGAGGCCGATCGATTCCTTTGGTGCGGGTTTTTTTGGTTCCGGAGACCACGATGGATTGATTTAAGCTACAGACGTTCTCCGAACGGGCAAAACCAGAGTAATCTGGTGACGCAAAACCACGGGTCCTTACCAAAAAGGATAGCCGGGTTGCCGAAGAGATGAGGTATGCATCTTGGCACCCGGTATTTTACCGACACAAGGAGCACTCTTATCTTCGGAAGATGAGAGCGCTCTTTTTTTTGAATGTGGTCCAATTCCTTTTTTAGAGGGCGAATGCAAACTGTCATGCAGTTAAAGCTAACTTTATCAAATATTTCTCGCAAGCTGGCTGCTGTCGTTCCGGGCGTTATTGCTCTTCTGCTCCTGCTGTTGGGCGCGGCCCTGCCGGCTCAGGCGGGAACCGATATGTGCAGTGGCTACCCCGTCGTGAATGGTTCCCACATAGTCGACGGTAGTGATCCCGCTCTTAATTCTCTTACCCTTCCTTCCTCGATCGGGATCGACGCTGATTGTACGTTCCAGAACTTTCCGTTATCAGCCAAATGGCCACAGGGGCTGACCTCCACCCTCAATTTTAAATTCGATGGATACCTGGCTATTTTTAACAATGTTTATTACAGCGGTAATATGGCGTGTGCCGCGACCACCACCAAGATCTGGTTTGTTAACCCCGGCGCGATATATGCTCCCAATAACAGCTGTCAGGGTCTTTTCATACCTGTAGAGGCCATCGCCAAGCAGTCTCCCGCAGCAACGGCCAGCGTCGGCGTGCCCTTCACCTACACGCTCACGATCCCGGTTATGTATGACCCGGCCACGGGCACGTGGTACAACAATTCGTCGCCCAACCAGCTGGGCAACATCAGAGTCACCGACAATCTCACCGTTGCTGGCACGGGCGCGGAAATGACTCTTGTAGGCATCAATGCCTACTTCAAGGGGACCGGTACCCCTGTGCCGGTCACCAACAATGGTGATAACAAACACCTCGACTTCACTCTTCCCGATGTCGCGGCCGGGTCTCAGATCGTGGTCGAGATAGCGGTCGTCCTCGACAACGCGTCAACAAACACGATAGGAACGCAGTTCATCAATACCGCTCAATGGGAGTTTTCGAGGCTTATAGACGGGATACTGCATTCCCCCCTCCCGGGGCAATCGGGCGTTTCGTCGCCGATGGTCATCGCCGAGCCCAATCTCACGCTCAAAAAGAGGAGTCTGGCATCGACCATAAACCTTGGGGTGCCGGCAAACTTCACCCTCAACGTCCAGAACGCCGGCGGCAGCGACGCATGGAATACCACGATCCTCGACAATCTTCCGGCCGGCATGTGCCAGTACGATCCCAGGTCCACGGTCAGCGCTAAAATTTTTGAGGCTGACGGCACCACCCAGGTCTCAAGCCTGGTAAACGGCACCGATTTCCAGCTCACTTGGAGCGGTGGCAGCGCGTCTGTATGCCAGCTCGGCCTGACCACGCTTGATACGCCCGCAGCCAAGATCGGGCCCAATCAGCGCTTGATTATCAACTACCAGGCAGAGATCGACAGCACTGGCGTCGTATCCGGAACGACGCTTACCAATATTGCCGGCGCTACCAGATGGTTCAGCGCGAACAGCAGCTCTGCCGTCCGTCGTGAGTACGCCAAGGAGATCACCGACGGCACGCCGGCCATATTGGATTCCCAGGACGCCTACACGGTTACGGCGGCGCTGTCCGGCTATTACTTTCAGAAGACGGTCCAGGATCTGACTACCGGCACCTACCAGGCCGCAACGGCCTTTCCGGGCGACAGGCTGCACTATACCCTCCTGCTCCAGAACTTTACTTTGCCGGCGATGGGTGGCATCACGATCACCGACAGCTTACCTGCGGGATTGGTTTCGATCTCCAACGTTACTATCACCCCGGCGGGCGGTTCAACAAGCGTCACTCAACCCGGCGGCGGGACTCCAGGCTCCATTACCATCACTGGCCTGAATCTGCCGGGTGGAGCTGGTACCACTTCGCAGATTCAGATCGAGTTCGATGCCACGCTGGACGCGAACCTCACGAACGGCACCGTTATCTCCAATCAGGCGAACCTCACCGGCACCGACTCTAACGGTAATGCGTGGTCCGGCCCCAGCGATAACCCGTACATCAACGGCACGGTTCTGCTCGGTTCGGGAGGAGATCCTACCCCGGTGACGATCCAGGCGCCCGGAGCGCTGTCGAAGGCGAATACCCAGAGCAGTGCGACGATTGGTCAGCCGTTCAGTTACACCATTAAGGTGCCTGCGACCCCGACCAACGTGCCCTTGTATGACGTGAGAATCCTGGACAATCTGGGACTCTCCGCGGCCAACATGGTTTTTGTGGGCGCGCAGGTCAAATCCGGCGGCACCTGGAACCTGACCAATACCGGCACGGCTACCAATATCATTCTCCAGGACCTGAGTACCGGAATCGATATCCCCGCGGGGGGGCAGGCAGAAATCCAGGTGACGGTGGCTTTGCAGAACACCACCACCAACCAGAGTGGCGTCACGTTTACCAACAGTGCGTCGTACACCTATGACAAGATAAACGGCAACAGCCTGACGCAAGCGACCGGCGGTGCGGCAACCTCCTCCGGCATGACGGTGGTCGAACCGCACCTGACCGCTGCCAAGACGGTGAGCTACGCCTCGCCGGTCCAATCAATAAATACTCCTGCCGCGCCGGGCAACGTTCTCCGGTATACGGTCACCGTTAATAACAATGGCGGCTCCGAAGCGTACGATGCCGACGTCATGGACTTTCTGCCGGCGAACGTATCGCTGGTTCTCGGCTCGGCCACGGCGCAGATCAACGGTGTTCCGGTCATTGGTTTCATAACGAATCCAATCGTGGACAGTGGCGCCGTGCATTGGGGTATCAAGAATGGTGACACAAGTCTTGACATTCCTGCCGGCGGAACACTGGTTCTGACCTATCAGGTGAATGTGCTGACAACCAGCGGCGCGCCGATCACCAACAATGTCTATGCGGCCTGGACCTCGCTGAGCGGCTCAATAGCGGGTGAGCGTACCGGCGCCGGTTGTCCGAATGTGACCTCGCCAAACAACTATTGCACCGGTCCGGCCACTGCCGCTGTCACCTCGTTTGATCCTACCACCCTCGCCAAGTCGGTGGTATCCGACTCCTGGACCACCACACCAAGCACCAGCACCGACTCGACCCTGCGCATCGGCGACACGGTCGTTTACAGTCTCGCTCTGAACCTGGGCGAAGGGGTGACCCAGAATGCGGTGGTCACAGATCGGCTGCCAACCGGCCTTGCCTTCGACAGCCTGGTGAGCATCACCCCGGCTTCGGGCAGCAGCAACTTTACCTACACGGTGGCCTCCCAGCCTGCGCCCGGCACAACCGGCACCCTGACCTGGAATCTGAGTAACATCACCAACGCCGTCGACAACAACCCTGCCAACAATACCCTGATCATTCAATACCGCGCCCACGTGGTGAATTACACGCTGGCACAGTCGCCCACGGCGCAGTCGCTAATCAATAATGCTACGCTCAGCTACGCCATTAACGGCGTTGCAGCGACGCCGAAGAGTGCCGGCGCGACCATCAATGTCTGGCAGCCGCTGCTGAACGTAACCAAAAGCGCGACGCCACAAGACGGCGGCACCGTCATCACCGCCGGCGAGCTCATTAAGTATACCGTCAAGATTGCCAACAGCGGCACAGCGCCCGCCTATAACCCCGTCTTGACCGATACGCTGCCGCTGGGTTTGCGCCAGACAGGTGTGACTACCACCGGCATCACCCTGATCAACAGTGCGACCAGTGCGGTAACGGCGACGCTCCCTACCCTGGCTCCGACGTATAGTTCGATCACCGGTATCGCAGCCTGGAATTTCGATGTTGCGGGTTCCCCCGGTCTCTACGCGATCCCGCCGGGCCAGACCCTGCAGGTGGACTATCAGATCAAGGCCGACACCGGTCTCGGCGCGGGAATGATCCTGAACAACCAGGCGGTGGTCGCGTCGTACTACTCCTTCGACAGCCAGGATGTGCCGGCCTCCAGCGCGATTACCAATCGTCAGGTTTACGGTCCAACCAGCGCAGCCACTGTCCAGCTGACCAGTGCGTCGGCGACGGCGCTGTCGAAGCAGGCCCTGGTAACGAAGGCTGCGATTGGCCAGCCCTTCACCTATAGCATCACGGTTCCGGCTGCGCCGCAGGCCACGGCGATGTTCGATGTGCGCATCCTGGACAATTTGAGCTCTTCTGTTACCGGCGTGGACATGAGTTTTGTCAGCGTCCAGCGGGTGTCCGGTCCGGCCTTTACGCCGGTGAATACCGGCACACCTACGAATCTCGTGATTCAGGACACCACTAACGGCATCGACATCCCTGCAGGTGGGCAAATCGTCGTCAATGTCACCGTGGTGCTCAGCAATGCCGCCGCCAACACCCTGGAAAAACAGTTCCAGAACACGGCGACCTACACCTACGACAGTGTCAATAACATCGCGAGCACGCAGGCAAACGGTGCTCCGGGCGCCAGCGGTGCGATCACCATCGTCGGCCCCGCTCTGACCATGCAGAAGAGCGGTCCGGGCACGATAATCGCGACAGCGCCCGGCACCTTTACGTTGAATGTTCAGAATAGCGGTGGCAGCACGGCGTGGCAGACGACCCTCACGGACATCCTTCCGAACCTGACCGGTCAATCTCCGGGGAGCATGTGCGGCTCCGCGCCGACCAATGTTACGGCAGGGATCTACCAGGCCGACGGGGTTAATCTTGTCTCCGCTTTGAGCGGCGCGGACTTCACCGTCAGCTTTGCGGGTGCGCCTGCCTGCACCTTCACTATTGCGATGAAGTCGTCCGCGGCTGCAATTCCGCCGACGGATCGACTGATCGTCACCTACAGCGCCTCGCTCGATCCCTATACGGCCGGCGGTATTATCCTGACCAACGTTGCGGGCGCGACGCAGTGGTTGAGCGCCGATCCGGCCACAACCTCCCCGGGCAACATCCAGACCGTTACCGGCCCGTTGACCAACGGCACATCCGGCGTACTGGATAATCAGGACGCTTTCGCGGTGACCACCCAGGCGCCGTTGCTGGCCTTTACCAAGACCGTCTTCAACGCGACCACCGGTCAGTCCGGCGCTAACGCCAAGCCTGGTGACACGCTGCAATACACGCTCAAGATCCAGAACATCGGCTCGCTGGGCGCGTCGAACTTCACTTTGACCGACGATCTCGACAAGCTGAATACGCCCGCCATGTTCGCGCCGGGCACCCTGAAACTTGTCACCGTTCCGGCCGGCGCGAACATCTCACTGACCTCGGCGACGGGCGGGACCAAAGGCACGGGTCTGGTGAGTATCGGCAACCTGAGCGTCGCTCCCCAGGGGCAGCCGGGCGACACGCTGGAAATTCAGTTCCAGGTCACCCTGGTGCCGGTGATCAACAGCGGTTCCCTGGTCCTGAATCAGGCGCAGATCGGCTCGCCCATGTTGCCGATGCAGTCAAGCGACGATCCGTCCGTCACGGGAACCGCCAATCCGACCCAGACGCTCATCAAGTCGGCGCCGGCTTTCCAGGTCCTGAAGACGGCGCAGGACATCACGTCCTCCGGTACCTCCATCATGGCGGGCGACACCCTGCGCTATACCATCACGGTGAAAAATATCGGCACCGAGAATGCGACGGGCGTGACGCTGCGGGACCTGATCCCGGCGAATACGACCTACGTGGCCAAGAGTACTACTTTGAACGGGTCGGCTGTTGCAGACCCCGGCGCGGGTATCAGTGCGCTGCAGAACGGCATGTTGATCAACTCGCCCGCGAATCCTGCGGCTGGTGCAATGCCCGCCGGCGCGGGCGCGACGACGAATGTCGCCACGATCACATTCCAGGTCCGGATCAGCAAGAACGTGGTGGACGGCACCCTTATTTCCAACCAGGGTTTAGTGGATGGTTTCGGCGCCGCGAGCGGGTCCTTCCCCGAACAACCCTCCGACAACCCTGCGACGCCTGTGCTGAATGATCCGACCACGGTTGTCGTGGGCAATTTGCCGTTGGTCTATGCGCTGAAAACAGTTGAGCTCACCGGGGACGTCAATGGCAACGGTCTCGTTGATCCGGGCGATCTGCTCCAGTACGCCATCACCGTGACCAACTCGGGGGCGACTCCTGCGACGGGCGTGGTCTTGACCGATGCTATTCCCGCCAACACCACCTATGTGGCGAACTCGGTGCGGATGAACGGCGTGGCGCTGCCGGATCCCGGCACCGGCGTATCGCCCCTTACCAATGGCATGGGGGTAGTTTCCTCAGGACTCACCCCGTCGTTGCCCTCATCGAACGGCGGGACCCTGGCGGCAGGCGGCACGGGGGTCGTGACCTTCAAGGTACAGATCAACCCGGGCGCGGCTTCGGGAACCATCATCAGCAACCAGGGGAGTGTTGCGACCGCGCAATTGCCGCCGCTCTTGACTGATGCGGACGGCAATCTGACCAACGGCTACCAGCCGACCGTTATCACGGTAGGGAACGCGCAACAGCTCTCCATCACCAAGTCCGTGGTGGTGGTGGGTGGCGGCGCCGCACTCCCTGGCAGCGTGCTGGAATACACCATCCAGGCCACCAACATAGGTCAAGTCCCGGCCACGAACGTGGTGATGACGGATGACCTGACCCCCCTCCTGGCTCAGGCCACCTATGTCGACAATTCCGCGGCGATGAACGGTTCCCCAATCGGTTTGAACTTCACCTCACCGGTGATCACCGCGAATTACGGCGCCACCCGCGGCACGCTAGCTCCGGGCGGATCTGTTGTCATGCGGTTCGATGTCAAGTTGAACGCTGCCTTGGCGACCGGAAGCATTGTCACCAACACCGCACAGGCCAGCTGGAATTTGCCGGCGCAGACCGCAAATGCAAGCACCTCTGTTGCCGTCGGCGGCATGCCGGGCAGCGCGACCTTGAACGGCCTGGTTTGGCGGGACGCGAATTACAACAACACGCCGGACGGCGGCGAGAAGACGTTCGCCGGCTGGGCCGTGGATTTGTACGAGAACGGGCGTCTGGTGGGCACGGTAAATACCGACGCAGACGGCTCCTACCATTTCAGTGGAGTCACGCCAAACGCCGGAACCAAGATCCAGTATGAGCTTCGCTTCCGTGCGCCTGGTGCTGGCGCCAATACGGCAATGCTGGGTTGGTGCAGTTCTTCATTCACCAACGGCATGCAGCGTATTTCGAATATCGTCGCGGGCGCAGGCAGCGTTCTGCAGGATCTGAACCTTCCGTTAACCCCCAACGGCGTGGTGTACAACTCGATCATGCGCATGCCGATAGCTGGAGCGACGCTGACCATGGTTCAGGCATCAAGCAAGATACCGTTGGCCGGCAGCTGTTTCAACGATTCGGCGCAGCAGGGCCAGGTCACGCCGAGCAACGGCTATTATAAATTCGATCTGAACTTCAATGATCCTTCCTGCCTCTCCGGCGGGGACTACCTGATCCAGGTCACTCCGCCCCCCTCGGGCTACATGCCCGGCGTGTCGATACTGGTTCCGCCGACTTCCAGCAGCAGTACGGCGTCATTCTCTGTCCCTGGTTGCCTCGGCTCTCCGGCGGATGCGGTGCCGAGCACACCTAACTACTGCGAGGCGCAGCCCTCCGACCTGGCGCCTGCCCTCTCGGCGCCGACCGCCCTGGCGTCGGCGGGGACGGCGGGGATGTCGTACTACCTGCATCTTTCGCTGGATAATGTTCAGCCGGGATACAGCCAGATCTACAACAACCACATCGCTATCGATCCGACGCTCAACACGGCAATCGCCATCACCAAGACCGCCGCATTCGTCAATGTGACGCGCAGCCAGCTGATTCCCTACACGATCACCCTCAAAAACACCCTGGGAGTTGCGCTCACGAACCTGAACGTGGTCGACACCTTTCCGCTCGGATTCAAGTACGTGGCAGGGTCGGCCAGCATGGATGGGCAGAAGACCGAGCCGGTGATGAACAAGCATCAGCTGATCTGGAACATTTCTCAACTCGGCAGCAATACCGGTCACACCATCACTTTCCTGATGATTGTCGGTTCCGGGGTTTCCGAGGGCGAGTATGTGAACCGCGCCCAGGTAATGGACAAAGGCACCGGCAGCGTTGCCTTCTCCGGAGTCGCCGCCGCGTCCGTGCGCGTCATTCCCGATCCGGACTTCGACTGCACCGACATCATCGGCAAGGTGTTCGACGATGCCAACGCCAACGGCTATCCCGATCCCGGTGAAAAAGGTCTGCCCGGCGTGCGCGCCGTGACCGCCCGCGGTCTGATCGCCACCACCGACGAGTTCGGGCGCTTCCATATCACCTGCGCGGCGGTCCCGGATGAGGACCGCGGCAGCAACTTCATCCTCAAGCTGGACGATCGTTCCCTGCCCACCGGTTATCGGGTGACCAGTGAAAACCCGCTTGTGCAGCGCGCCACGCGCGGCAAAATGATGCGTTTTAACTTCGGCGCAACTATCCACCACGTGGTGTCTCTGGACATAGCCGATGGGGTGTTCGAACCGAAGGACACTAAGCTGCGGATGCAGTGGCAGCCGAGGATCGATCTTTTGCTGAAAGAATTGCGGAAAGCGCCTTCGGTGCTGCGGTTGTCGTACCTGGCGGACGTCGAGAATAAAGGCCTGGTAGAAGAGCGTCTCAATGCTCTGAAGAAGGAGATCTCCGGCAAGTGGGACGGCGGATACCGGCTCACTATCGAAACCGAGGTCTTCTGGCGCCGTGGTTCTCCACCGTGAGGGAGATAAAACGAAATGAACAGCCCCGAACGGATTTCAGCCTCTTTATGCAGATGGGAGCAATGGTGAAGCGTTGTATCGCCCTTATATTTTTCTTGATTGTGTCCGTAGCCGGGGCGAATACCGCCGTCTGTGCGGAGGCCGTATCCGTTGCGACGGTGACTGCGGGCGCGGGAACAAGAGAGGCTGCTGCCTACGGCGAAACGGTCGAAATGCACCTGCCAAAGGACAAGGCCTTCACTCCCTGGCTCCTTGATCCGTCCATTTTTGCGGAGGACCAGGGGGACCGCACGGAGAAACGCAAGGTTGCAGAAAAGGAAGTGAAGACGATCAAACTGACGAATGTGGTCCCGCCCATCCGTTTCCGCAAGGGCGAGGCGGACATTACCGACGAATATGTGGCGCTTCTGCGCGGCGTGCTCGAAAAAATGCGCGGCCGCGTCAACGTGCGTCTTCACTTTGTCGGCCACGCCGATCCCCAGGCGCTCATCGGTCCCCTGAAAGCGAAATATGGCGATAATACCGGCCTGTCCCGGGAACGGGCGGGCACCACCGCCGAATATTTCCAGCGGGCCCTCAGCTTGCCTCCGGAAGCCATCTCCTATGAAGGGGTGGGGGAAAGCCGGCCGGTTGCCGGCAATGCGACCGAGGAGGGACGGGCGCTCAACCGGCGGGTGGAGGTCGAGGTCTGGTATGACGAGATCTTTGATAAGATGGTGGAAAAGGAAGTGATCGTCCCCAGGCCCGTGAACCGCGTCAAGGTTTGCCGCACCGAGACGGTCTGCAAGATGCGCTACAAGGAAGGCCAGTCACATCGCGTCCGCGTCAAGAACCTGGTCGCGCCCATGCGCTACGACGCTGCCATGGTGACGGTGCCGGAAGAGTTCCTGCAACAGATCAGGCAGGCGCTGGTCAATCTGCGCGGCAAGGAAAATATAGTCGTCAAGTTCATCGCCTACAGCGACAATTCCCCGCTGGAAGGGCGCGACGAGCGTATCTACGGTGACCAGTCGGGACTGTCGAAGGCGGTGGCCCGGCGCGTTGCCCTTGCCGTCCACGATGGCCTGAAGGAGTCCAATGTCCCGGTTGAAAGCGACGGCAAGGGGGCGTTGCAGCCCGTAGCTTCCAACGACACGCCGCAGGGGAGGGCCGTGAACCGGCGCGTCGAGGTCGAGTTCTGGCACGATGACGCGCTCCAGGAGCTGCCCGACGAGCCGCAGATGTGTCCGGAGGATGCGGTTGCCGAAACGGTCACCAAGGTCTACGACCCGCCGTCGGGGCCGATTGCTCCGATCCTGTTCCAGAACGGGAACCCCTCTGTGCCCGACGGCTACACCGAACGGTTGCAGCGGCTCATGGACGAGATCAAGGACAAGACAAACGTCCGCCTGCGCTTTGTCGGCTATATCAGCAACGAGCGGCTCGACCGGCGCACCGCCGCGATCTACGGCGACGATGTCGGCTGGTCCACGGCGCGAGCCCGCAGGGCCATGATCGCGGGGAGCGAGAAGATGGGCCTTGCCGGGAAACAGGCGGAGTTTGAAGGCCGGGGCTATGTCCAGTCCGCGGACGTCGTCAATGCCGGATTCACCTCGTCTGGCGTCTCGCGGGTCGCGGTGCAGATCGTCTATGACGAGCTTGTCGCCCGCAATGACTACGAGGGGGTGGACATAGTCCGCATGACCCGCGAGGTGAACACGTCGAATCCTTTCAGCCTCAATCTCATGCGCATCTCGGTCGATGGCAAGCAGGTCGACGATCCGAACAAGAGTATTCCGGACGTGCAACGCTGCACCGACGTGGCCCTCGATCACGCCCAAATCCAGTTCAAGTACGACAACCTGAGGGCGGAGCCCCGGCTGAACGTGACCGCCTGGCCCCGCAGCATCCGCTACCAGGACCTTCCGGAGACCGAGTTTGCCGAGAACCTGGTCCGCTTCCGTCTCTTCACCAACTACCACAGCTTCATCAAGCGGGCGGAGGTCAGGGTTTTCGACGAGGCCCGGGCTGTCGTCGACACGCCCCTGGCCGTCATCCCCATGAACGGCGAAGGGATGGCGGAATGGAGGGCCGGGTTCGAATCCTTTTCGGCCCCTGGCCGGGAGCTTAAATACCTGGTCCGCGTTTACGATGCGAACGGCAACTTCGACGAGACCACGTCCCAACCGTTGTGGGTGATCGATCAGATCGATCCGTCCGCTGCCAAGGCGGACCCGGACAAGGAACTGCTGGCCGGATACGGCGGCAGCCGCTTGGCAAAGAGGAACATTCCGCTCGACGGCGGGACCGTTCAGGCCCACGCCAGCGCGATTCCGGCCGAACATCGCGTCTGGCTGGCCGGATACCCGGTACCGGTGGACGGCAATGGGCGTTTTATCGCCGAGGAAATCCTGCCGAAGGGGATGCATACCGTCGAGGTGGCCGTGCTCGACAAGTCCGGCAACGGCGAACTCTTTCTGCGCGACCTGGCCCTGGAGAAGAACGACTGGTTCACGGTGGGGATCGCCGACCTGACCCTGTCCGCCAACAAGACCACCGGCCCGGCCGCGCTCGTCGCCCCGGACAAACCGCAATACAGCAAAGACTTTGGCGCCGACGGACGGCTTGCCTTCTACACGAAAGGCCAGTTCGGCAACGGCTGGGGGCTGACTGCCAGCGCCGATACGCGCGAAGGACCGCTGGACGAGATCTTCAGCAACTTCCTGGACAAGTCGCCTGAGGCGCTGTTCCGGCGTATCAACCCGGATTATCATTTCCCGACCTTTGGCGATGACGGCACGGTCGTGGAAGATGCGCCGACCAGCGGCAAGTTCTATGTAAAGCTGAAAAAAGATGAAAGCCACGGCCTCTGGGGTAATTTCAGGGTCGGCTATACCGATAACGACCTGGCGCATGTGGACCGTGGGCTTTACGGCGGGAACCTCCATTATCAGCCCCTAGGCGTCACCAGCTTCGGCGAGAAGCGCCTCGTGGTCGACGGTTTTGCCGCCCAACCGGGCACGGTGGCGGGCCGCGACGAGTTCCGTGGAACCGGCGGTTCCCTTTACTTCCTGCGCCGGCAGGACATCCTTCAAGGGTCCGATGCGGTGCGCATCGAGGTCCGCGACAAGGATTCAGGCATCGTGCTGGCCGTCAAGAACCTGACGCCGGTTACCGATTACGATGTCAACTACCTTCAGGGCCGTCTGCTGCTGACCCAGCCCCTCGACTCGACAGCAGCCGACAATCTTCTGGTGCACAGCGACTCTTCCGGCGGCAATCCTGTCTTTCTGGTGGTCCGTTACGAATACACGCCCGGGGTCACGGACCTGAATGCGATGACGTTTGGCGGCCGGGCCCACTACTGGATCGGCGACTATGTAAAGGTCGGCGTGACCGGCAGCCGGGGCGATGACGCGGGAAGTGATGAAAGCCTGGTCGGGGCGGACGTGACCATTCGTAAATCATCCAGTACCTGGGTCAAGCTCGAAACCGGCCGCAGCAAGGGGTCGGATCTCTTTACCTCGAACTCGCTGGATGGCGGCTTCAATTACAGCACCATCCAGACTCCCGCTGATCCCGGTACGGCTGCCATGGCCAACCGGGTCGATGCCAGCCTGGGCCTGCAGGATATAAACAAAAATTGGCGCGGCAGGGTAACCTTTTACAGCCAGATACTGGAGGCGGGGTATTCAGCGCCCGGTCTGGTCGCGGCTCAGGATACCTTTCAAATCGGCGGCACGGCGGAATTGCCTTTGACCTCGCGTCTGGGACTGCATCTCAAGGCCGACAAGCGGACCGTGGACATGGGGCTTGACACACAGTCTGCCGAACTGAACGCCAATTACCAGATGAACGATCACTGGACGCTCAGTATGGGAGTGCGCCGGGACAGCCGCGAAGACCGCTCAAAGGTGGTTCCTCTGACCCAGGAAGAGGGTGACCGCACCGATGTGGTGGGCAAGGTGCTGTATGATTCCAAGGCGCGCTGGAACGGCTACTTTTTCGCGCAGGAGTCGGTTGAGACAACTCGTAATCGCGAGGACAACGGCCGAGTCGGCGTTGGCGGCGCTTATCGGGTAACCGACCGCTTAAAGCTGAACGGCGAGGTTTCCGAGGGGAACCAAGGCGCGGCCGGCCGGCTCGGCACCGAGTATCTCTACAGTGACCGGACCACGCTCTACCTTAAGTATTCCCTGGAGAACGAGCGTTCGGACAACGGCGTGCAAGCCAACAAGGGCACCATGACATCAGGGTTTCGCACCCGTTACTCGGACAGCGCCAGTGTCTACGGGGAAGAGCGCTACACCCATGGCGATGTCCCCACCGGTCTCATGCATTCCTACGGCGTCGATTTGGCACCCACTGATCGTCTTAATCTCGGGGCCAAAGTGGATTTCGGCACCCTGCAGGAGAATCTGACGGGTGCCAAGATCAAGAGAACGGCGGTCGGAGTGAACGCCGGTTACGGATTCGAGAAACTTAAGATAGCCAGCGCCCTGGAATTTCGGGTGGATGATTCGGAGCAGCCGGATACCAGCTCCGTAGAACGCACCTCCTGGCTGCTGAAAAACAACTTCAAATACCAGTTGACTCCGGACTGGCGGCTCGTCGGCAAACTCAACTATTCCCAGAGCAAGAGTTCGCAGGGCCAGTTCTACGACGGCAGTTATACCGAGGCGGTGGTGGGCTATGCCTACCGTCCTGTCAGCAATGACCGGCTCAACGCCCTGCTCAAATATACCTTTTTCTACAACGTACCGGCAGCGGAACAGATCAGCGGCACCAGCACGGCGGCCGGCGTTCTTCAGCGCAGTCACATCGCGTCGGTCGATGTCATGTACGATCTGACGTCACAGTGGACCGTGGGGGGGAAGTATGCTTACCGGCTCGGGCAGGTAAGCATGGACCGGGTCAATCCCGAGTACTTTGACAGCCGTGCCCACCTGTATGTGGTGCGTGCCGACTGGCATTTCCTCCACCACTGGGATGCGCTGGCCGAAGGCCGCCTGCTCGACCTGCCGGATGCCCACGATCGGCGCGGCGGTGTCTTGCTGGGGCTCTACCGCCATTTGGGTGACCACGTCAAGGTCGGCGTCGGCTACAACTTCAGCGATTTTTCCGACGACCTGACCGACCTGAGTTACAGGCATCAGGGGCTGTTCATCAATATCGTCGGGTCGATGTAGGTCCGAAACTAACCCCTCCAAACCTCCCCTTATCAGGGGAGGCTTAAAGGCCTCCCCCCTGATAAGGACCCAGAGGGCCAGAAGGGGGATTGAGGGGGGTGGTTTTAGGTACTAGTTCAAATTCATCAGCTAGCCCGCATCCCACGGATGCAAGGACACAACTAATCAAAGGTGGCAATTATGTTCAAAGTTCTGAAGGTGATCGTTTTAGGGGTTTATGCACTTTTGTCAGTTCTCCCCGCTTATGCGCAGGAAGCTTCCAAGGAGCAGATCAAGGGCCTTGATGAGCAGGTGCAGGAAATCAAGACGGATGTTCTCTCCATTGCGGCGGAACTGAACCGGCTTGAAGAGAAACTGCTGTACCCGTCCGACACCCAGGTCGCAATTTTTGTGTCAGTGGCCAAGGACGAAAAGTTCCGGCTTGATGCCGTCGATATCGAGTTGGACGGTAAATCGGTAGCTCATCACCTTTATACGTTCAAAGAGCTCGAAGCCCTGCAAAAAGGGGGCGTACAGCGCATCTATGTCGGCAACGTCAGAACAGGCGAGCACGCATTGCAAGTGACCGTTATCGCAAAATCCGAGGGAGGCTCGGATTTCCAGAAGGGTGAGAGCTTCAAGATTACCAAGAATATCGGTCCAAAACTCGTCGGGGTCGTCCTGGCAGGCAACGGAATCGGCAGCAAATCGATCACTCTGAAGGATTGGTAGTCCATGTCCAGGTTGATTCTCATAATGGCTTGCCTGTTGTTCGCAACCTCTTCACCGGCAGCCGATACCTACACTTCAAACGGCCTGAAGGATGTCTACTTCGGAGAGGCGCTCTATCACGCCTTTCAGGGGGAGTGGTTTCAAGCCATCGCCAGGCTTGACACTGAATTGGGGCAGTACCGCGGGCTTGATGAACCTGCGCTCGACACGCTCTATTACCATGTCAACCATGCGGAATTTGCCGTCGGTGATTTCGAGCTGGCCTACCGGATGCACCAACGGGCCGGGCGCGCCATCACCGCGGTCATCGAGGGGAACGTCGAGGAGCCCGTGCGGAATGAAGCGATTTATCGGTTGGCACGGCTCTATTTCCAGAAAGACCAACCGGTAAATGCTCTCCACGCCCTGGAGCGGATTCGCGGGACGGTTCCCGCAAGGATTCGCGACGACCTGGAATTTTTGCGCGGGCAAATCTTCATGGCGAACGGCCGATTCGTTGAGGCCGAACGCATTTTCAAAGAGCTGCAAACTGCCAAGAGCCTTGAAGGGTTTGCCAACTACAACCTCGGGATCGCACTGCTGAAAGAGGGGAAGGAGCAGGATGGGCGCGAGTCACTTGACCGTACCGGACAGATCCTCAGCGATAGCCCGTCCACGTTGGCAATCAAGGACAAATCGAACCTGGTCCTCGGCTACAAGCTGTTGGATGAAAATGCCGGTAACAAGGCCCAGCTGGTCCTTGAACGGGTGCGTTTAAACGGTCCTTTTTCCAACCGGGCGCTTTTGGGTTCGGGTTGGGCAGATGCTTCTCAAGGCCGTTTCGAAAGGGCACTCGTTCCCTGGAGCATCCTGGCGGAGCGCGAGGTCACCGATCCCGCTGTTCAGGAAGCCCTGCTCGCCGTGCCGTTTGCCTACGGAAAACTGAATGTCTATGGGCGAGCGGCGGTGTTGTACGGCAACGCTCTGGAGTCCTTCGGCAAGGAAGTCGACAAACTCAGGAGTTCAATCAACTCTGTCCGGGAAGGGAAATTTCTTCAGGCTCTGACGCGGGAAGAGCTGAAACAGGACTCCGACTGGGTGGTCAAGCTGCGCAAACTTCCGGAATCGCCCGAGACCTATTACCTGCTCGAATTGATGGCTTCGCATGATTTCCAGGAATCCCTCAAGAACTACCTTGATCTGGATGAACAGCAGAAGAAACTGGCGGTGTGGGAAGGGGATCTGGATGCGTTCGAGGATATCATTCAGCAACGCCGCGCCTATTACCAGCCGCTGCTTCCCGTGATTGACCGGGAATTCCGGCAGCTTGACTCGCAAATACGCCTGCGTATGGAGCAACGGGAACAGATCGGCAAACGTCTGCACGCCATGCTGGTGGCCCCGCGGCCCGATTACCTGGCGACCGCCGGGGAACGGATTGCCGCGGAAGAAATTGGACGTCTGGAACAGACTCTCGGTGCGAACGGTGCGACGGTACCCGATGAAGTCAAGGGCCGGATCAGCCACTTGCGGGGGATGCTTGTCTGGAACATCGAGACGGAATATGACCAGCGTCTTACGGATACCTACAAGGACCTTCGTGATTTGAACGAAGTGGTGGACCGGTTGAAAAAACAGTACAACGCTTTTGTTCGTACTCGCCAGGCCGCCACGCAAAGCTATGAAGGATATGAGGATACAATCCGCCGCCAGCGCCTTCTGATTGCGGCGGCCCGGGAAAAGGTGACGGTCCTGATAGCACGTCAGGGGAATATGCTTGAAACTATGGCCGTAAATGAACTGACCAAGCGCCGCGAACGGCTGGAACAGTTCCAGATTACCGCGCGGTTTGCCATAGCAGACAGTTATGACCGTGCCACAAAGGCACAGAATCAGAAGGGTGTTGGCAAATGAAACGTATCCGACTTTTAATCTTTGCAATTCCGGCGATCCTTTCCGCATGTCAAACCGGCAACAGCAGGGATACGCTTGCCCAGTTGCGGGACGTGAAGATCGAGATCAAGGAAGAGAGGATTGAAGGCGGGCTCGAGAAAGCCATGGAGAGCTACCTGCACTTTCTGGAAAAAACGCCCGAATCGGCGCTGACCCCTGATGCCATTCGTCGTCTTGCGGACCTGAAGGTCGAGAAGGAATACGGTTATCTTACCGGCACGGCAACCCCGCCCCTCACCCCCGCCCCTCTCCCACAAGGGGCGAGGGGAGAAACCCTCTCCCCGACGTGGGAGAGGGTGGCCGAAGGCCGGGTGAGGGGGGCCGAGTCCCCGCATTCTGCCCTGCCTGAGTCGAAGGCGGATTTTGAAAAAAGGGCGATCCAGAGCCCTCAGGTTGCCGCCAAGGGAGAAAAAGCGGGCGGACTTCCCGAAGCCGGTACCGAAGACCTCGAACGAGCAGGGGCTCGGGAGGCGATCGCGCTCTACAAAAAGCTGCTGGACAATTTCCCGCATTACGAGGGCAACGACCAGGTTTTGTACCAGATGTCCCGTGCCTATGAGGAGCTGGGGCAGACAGAGGATGCCATGGTAGTCATGGACCGGCTGGTCCGCGAATTACCGCGTTCCCGCTACATCGGTGAGGTGCGGTTCCGGCGGGCCGAATACTTCTTTACCCGCAAGCGTTATCTCGATGCGGAAGCGGCCTACAAAAGCATCCTGGATATCGGTGTCAATTCGCCTTATTACGAGCTCGCCCTGTACAAGCTCGGTTGGACCTTCTACAAGCAGGAGCTCTATGAGGATGGCCTGCATCGATTCATAGCGCTGCTGGATCACAAGGTAGCCACCGGATATGATTTTGCCCAAACCGGCGACGATCTTGAACGCAAGCGTGTAGATGACGCCTTCCGGGTCATCAGCCAGAGCTTCTCGTATCTTCATGGCGCCGAGTCCGTGATGGAATACTTTGACACCAACGGCAAGCGCAGCTATGAGGACCGCATCTACAGCAATCTCGGTGAATTCTATTTCGACAAACGCCGGTACGCCGATGCCGCGGCCGCTTACAACGCGTTCATCAACCGTAACCCGTTACACCGGGTCTCGCCGCAGTTTCACATGCGCGTCATTGAAATCCAGGTGGCCGGCGGCTTCCCCAGCCTTGTGATCGATGCAAAAAAACAATTTGCCAAGAATTACGGGCTGAAGGCTGAATACTGGAAACATTTCGAGCCCGGCGCGCGTCCCGAGGTACTCGGTTTCCTGAAGACCAACTTTACCGACCTTGCCCATCATTACCACGCGCTGTACCAGGAACCGGAACATGTCAAGGAAAAGGAAGCTAACTTTCAGGAAGCCCTGCACTGGTATGAGGAATTCCTGGTCTCCTTCCCGCAGGATGCCGAATCGCCGGCGATCAATTACCAGCTGGCCGATCTGCTGACTGAAAACCGCTTCTTCGCCAGGGCTGCGCTCGAATACGAAAAGACGGCCTATAACTATCCGCGTCACGAAAAGTCGTCTGCTGCCGGCTATGCCGCCATCTATGCCTATCAGGAACATCTGCGTACCACCGCGCCGGAGGAGAAGGACAAAGTCAAGCGCGAGGCCGTGCGCAGTTCGCTCAAATTTGCGGAAACCTACCCGGAACACGAGAAGGCGGCGATCGTCCTTGGGGCGGCCGCAGATGACCTGTATGAAATGAAGGATTACGAGCAGGCACTCGCTGCCGCACGCAAGCTCATCCAGGTCTTCCCGGGTGCAGACCAGGAAGTCCTCCGGTCGGCCTGGATCGTTGCCGGCCATTCCTGTTATGAGCTCCAGCGCTATGCCGAGGCCGAGACCGCCTATGTGAAGGTTCTGGCGCTGCTCCCCGCGGAAGACAAAAGCCGGCCGGGCTTCATCGACAATATTGCCGCATCGATTTACAAGCAGGGCGAGCAAGCCAACGCCCTCAAGGATTATTGGGCCGCTGCAGACCACTTCCTGCGTGTCGGCAGCATGGCCTCCACATCGAAGATCCGGGTGAATGCCGAGTACGAGGCCGCTGTCGCCCTGATCCAGCTCAAGGACTGGAAAATGGCGGTCAGTGTCCTGGCGGGATTCCGGGAACTCTTCCCCGGGCATTCGCTGCAGCCGGAAGTCACCAAGAAGATTGCCTATGTTTACAAGGAAGACGGGCAGCTTTCCCTCGCTGCTGCTGAATATGAACGGGTAGAGCTGGAATCCCGGGATGAGGAGGTGAGGAGAGGGGCCCTCATACTTGCGGCGGAACTGCATCAGCAGACGGGGAACAACAAGCAGGCCCTCGAAGTATACCGCCGATTTGTCGGCTACTTCCCGCAACCGGTCGAGGTTAACCTGGAAATGCGCAACAAGATCGCTGAAATCCTGAAGGCGGAGAACGATCAGGAACATTACCCGAACGAACTTAAAACGATCGTTGGGATCGATGCAGCGGCCGGGCAGGCGCGTACCCCGCGTACCCGATACCTTGCAGGGAAGGCCGCGCTGGTGCTTGCCGAGCAGGCGTATGACCGGTTCACGGAAGTCCGGCTCGTAAAACCGTTCGAAGCCAATCTGCGCAAAAAGAAAGAGCTGATGAAGGCGACGACACAGACGTTCAATAAACTCCTGGAGTATGAAGTCGGTGAAGTCACGGCCGCGGCGACGTTCTATCTTGCGGAGATTTATGCGCACTTCAGCAAAGCCCTGACGGGGTCCGAGCGTCCGGACGGCCTGAATGCCCAGGAAATGCAAGAGTACGAATTGGCAATCGAAGAACAGGCGTATCCGTTCGAAGAAAAGGCCATTGGGATCCACGAGAAGAATCTTGAATTGATCTCCATAGGTATCTACAACTCCTGGATTGACAAGAGTTTGGAAAGATTGGCCAAGTTAGTGCCGGCTCGATACGGCAAGCCGGAAGTTCCCAGTGAAGTCGTCGCTTCGCTTGAGTCCTACGCGTTTGAAATTGAAAGGCCGGCGCCGCCAGCGGTACCGGTGGCCAAAGGGGAGGCGCCTGCTGCAGACCCTCCTGCGGCTCAGGGTGAAAAAACGGCGTCGGAAACAGTGCCGCAGGCTAACGCAACCCTGGACCAGGTCGCAGCGGTCGCGCCGCGTGCTCAGGTTGAAAAACCGGTGCCGGAAGCAGTGCCGCAGGCTAAGGCAGTCTCGGACAAGGCCGCGGCGGTCACGCCGCGTGCCAAGGGGAAAAAGACATGGAAGAAGAGCAAAAAAACGAAGCAATGAGGGGAAGAGGGCAGGGGAGTTGTTCCCGCATGGTAACGATTGCCGGTTACCTGCTGTTGGCGATAAGCCTCGCGCTACTCGCAGGATGCGCCACCGCCGGCAAGGGCAAGGTGGCGCCGGCTGAAGCCGCGCCCGCCGCAGCAGCAAAACCGTCTCCTCCCCTGCCGACAGGACCCTCGGTGGTGCACTTCACTGATGGGCGTGAAGGGTTTCTGATTACGGAACCATCCCGCATGGATGTGAAGTTGCGTGCAGAGTTTGATCAGGCGAGCGCCATGATCAAGGAAGCCAAGTATGACAAGGCGACCTTATTGCTGGAAAAAGTAATTGCACAGTCGCCGGAAATGACCGCGCCCCGCATCAATCTTGCGATTGCTTACAGACAGATAAACAAGCCGGAGCAGGCCGAACAGCATCTGAAAAAAGCCCTGGAATTGATTCCCGGGCATCCGGTGGCGAGCAATGAATACGGTCTGCTGCTGCGCAAAGCGGGACGTTTTGCCGAGGGGCGGGCGATATATGAAAAAGCACTCGCCGCTTTTCCTGAATATCATCCGCTACAAAAAAATCTCGGAATCCTTTGCGACCTGTATCTGAAAGATTCGGCCTGCGCCCTTGAACATTATGAGATCTATAGCAAAGCGGTGCCGAAAGATGAGCAGGTGAAGTTATGGCTTGCCGATCTGCACACCCGGTCGGGACATTAGATCGGCACTTTAACGGCATCAGCCGGTATGGAGAGCGGATGGCCCATCCTTAAGGTAGGGGCAGGGCTTGCCCTGCCCGACTGGGCGAGGCAAGCCTCGCCCCTACAACGGAGTAACTCATGTATCTAAAGTTGGTTTTCAGCCTCTGCCTGGTTCTGTTTTCGGTCACCATGGTTGCGGCGCGGGAGAATGAATCTAATGGATCCGGTGACCCGGATGCCAAGGCGGTCAAGGGGATGTCGATTCTCGGCAACGATGAAGCACCAATGTCGCTTTTTATCGTTCCCTGGAAAAGTTCCGAGCTGGGGGTAGAGACGAACCTCAATAGAACGTTGAATGAGCACGATGCACCGGTGGATCGAGACGTTTTTATGCGGGAACTCGATTTCTACCAGGTCAGCGTCGGCAGCAAAACAGCAGTCTCACAAATCTTGAATTCACGTTAAACGCCGCATTCCGCGGATCATCCGACCAGCAAGGTCAACCTGCCAAGGAGGCAAAAAATGTATGTGATAATAAGGTTTTTTCAGATGGGTGGGTTCTTCATGTTTCCTATTCTACTCGTGCTTTCGGTCGGCATCGCCATTGCGGTCGAGCGCTGGATTCATCTGAAGCGCGCCATGACGGAAAACCGCAAGATGTGGGACCAGGTGCATCCGGTGCTGGTTGAGGGCGATTTCGACAAGGCCCGGGAAATGGTCAACGACGACACGTCGACCATCTCGCAGATGCTGGCGATGGGGTTAGCGCGCCAGGGGGCGGTTAAACGGCGGGAAGACATAGAAATCGCCATGGAAGAGAGCATGATGGAGATAGTTCCTCAATTGGAAAAGCGCACACCGTACCTGGCGCTGCTCTCAAATATGGCCACCCTGCTAGGGCTGCTCGGCACCATCATGGGCCTTATCACGGCCTTCGCCGCGGTTGCCAGTGCGAGCCCCGCCGAAAAGGCCGCCTTGCTCGCGGCCAGTATTGCGGAGGCCATGAACTGCACCGCTTTTGGTTTGATGACCGCGATCCCGCTTCTGCTGCTGCATGCCCGCCTGACAACAACCACGGGCCAGATTGTGAACAGCCTGGAGATGGCATCGGTCAAGGCGCTCAATACTATCTCCAATTTTACCAAGCGGCAATTTTGACAGGAGCCAATCATGGTCAGACGTAGAAGGAGAAAGAAAGAATCACTTGAAACGGATATCATGGAGATCTTGAACCTGACACCGTTGATGGACGTTTTTACCGTTCTGGTGGTTTTTCTGCTCATCACAGCCGTCTTTACGAGTATTACGATCATGGAATTAAGTGTCCCGACCGGCGCCGGCGGAGCTGCTTCGAAGCCGAACTTTGCTATCGAGGTAATTGTCCGCAAGGCGGGGCTGGAAATTGCCAACGGGAAGTCCGTGGAGGCTGCGATTCCCAATATAGCCGATAAATACGATCTCAAGAAGCTGTCCGAAATTCTCCTTCGTCTGAAAGCCCAATATCCGGAGAAGGAAGACGCAACGGTTTTGATGGAGCCGAAGGTCGAATACGATTTTCTGATTCAGGTCATGGATGCGGTTCGCGGCGCCGAAGTGCGGACGGAAGGGAACAAAGAGGTCGAGAAAATAGTTCTCTTTCCGAAGATATCCATAGGAGACGCACCATGAGAGAAAGCAGACGTATGAAACGGATGGGGCGTAATAACAAAAGTCATCATGTAAGCCTGAATCTGATACCCATGTTGGATGTTCTTTCCGTTCTGGTGTTCTTCCTGCTTTTTCATTCATTCAACGGTGATATGCCGGAGCAGCGGCTGGTTCTGCCGGATTCCGTTGTCGAGACCAAGCCAAGGGGAACAGTGGTGATCTCGGTCACACCCGAATCAGTAATAGTCCAGGGCGAAGCCGTGATGAAGACCATCGACCTTTTTAATGAAAACACCGGGACAGTTCCTGAAATAACAGGACGGCTGGATCAGATTGAACGCGGTATGAACAGGACAAGCACCAAGACTGGTGCTGAAGCCGAAACCAGGGAAATCACTCTCCTGGCCGATAAAAAAGTTCCGTTCAAAGTGCTTAAAAAAATAATGACAAGCTGCACGTCTTCCGGATACGGGAAAATTTCCCTTGCAGTCATCCAGAAAGCGTCGCACGGCTAGCGGGTATACTGTGAATACATCATTATTAGAGCAGGAATTGGCGCCGCTGAACGCGCAGGTCGAGCAGGTTCGGGGAACGCTTGCGGAGCTCGAATGTGAGATGCGTGTGGTAGAGGCAGAGCTTGAAACCTTTTCTGCCGACCGGCTGCGTTTCGACGCCCTGCGGGACGCCTGCAATGTCTTAGGCAGACTCGACGAACTGGAAGCGGGTGAACTCTTCTGGGGCGAAGTGCCGGAGTTTAAGGATTCCGCCGGACATATGGCGCGGCTGCGGAGTCGCGTCGCCAGCTTCGACGAGGAAATCCGCGGAACCCTCGAAAAGCAGGCGAATCTCAAGGCGTTGGGCAACAAGAGCCTCGATAAGCTTGACTACCTGTACGATGAAATTTGCAATGTACATGCTCGCGACGAGAGGCGCGAGGATGAATATCTCATCGACCGGGAGTTTTCTCCGGTTCCGCTTCATCCGTCGATCATGCCCTGGAGTCAAAATGGTGAGAACGACCGGCGCTACCGCCGCGCCCTGCTTATTTCGCTGCTTCTCAGCTTGCTCTTCAGTACTGTCATCCTCCTGGTGACCGTGCCGGTGCTGGTCCGTCCGGCCGTTGTCGAGATCCCGGAACGACTGGCGATGTTGGTCAGGAAAGAGCATAAGAAGCCGGAGCCGGTTAAAAAAACCAAAGAAGAGAAAAAAGACGAGAAAAAAGAAGCGAAAAAGCAAACAGACAAGACCCAGGAGAAGCCGACGCAGGAACGGCCCAAAGCGCCCACGGCTGAACAGGTGGCCGCACCCAAAAAAGCCGTAAACACAGGGGTCCTGGCGTTCAAGGACAGTTTTAAAGACCTCATTGATGAGACTCCGGTTGCCAGACTTGGAACCGAAGCCCGTCTGACTGCAACCCAAACGGCCGGGCAGGCCCTGGCGAGCCGTTCGCTGGTGTCGATGCAGGGAGGGGGAGGGACCAGCGGTGGGATCGGCAATGCCGCGGTCAGCCGGAATGTCGGCAGCGGGGGGATCGGCAATGCCGCGCTCGGCCGGAGTGTTGGCGGCGGGGGCAACGATCGACTTGGCCGCGCGGGCTCCGGCTTTACGCAAGTTAAGAGTGCAATCGCAGGCATTGGGGGGAAGGAGGCCAAGCCGCTTAGCTCCGGGGCTCGTCCGGGCCGAACCGACGAAGAGATTCAGATTTTATTCGATCGTTACAAGGCTGCTCTCTACCGTATCTATAATACCGAATTGCGTAAGGACCCGACTCTTCGCGGGAAGATGGTGCTGCGGATCACAATCGAACCGAGCGGGACGGTCTCTGCCTGCGCGGTGGAGTCCTGCAATATGAACGCACCTGACTTCAATACCCAGATTGTCGAGAGGGTCAGAAAGTTCAACTTTGGCGCCAAAGACGGGGTGCCGAAGACGACGATCCTGTATCCCATCGACTTCCTCCCCGCCCGGTAAAGCCGAATGTGGGGGGCGGCAAAAGGGCGCAGCCGGTGACGGCGGCCTCGAAAAGGGTTCCGGCCACTTTGTGCTGAATACATATGACGTTCCCCCTGTAAATCGGTCCGGTTCATGGGGGGAACGTCATCAACGCCCGCTATCCGTCATGTATCTCACATAGAGAGGCCTCTGCACTGGCGGTGATGACATTATTGCCGTCATAATGTTGCTGTTGGAAATCGCTCTTGCAACCTTCATGATTATCGTTTCAAACTCCACCCACAAGCCAACCGCAAGGATTACAGCTCCGCATAAGGTAATCGGTTCCATTTTTCACTCTCCAGTATTCTGTTGTTCATTGACAACGCCTCAGTCCGCTGATTAAGGCCGGTCAGTGATCATAAGCAAGTCAACCTGACGGCCTCGGGACCATGAAACAACCGCTCATGGCCTTTCACATCCGGCGGTAAACGCCTATCACCTTGCCGACTATGCTTACCTCGCCATCTTCCGGACGAATGATGATGGGGCCCATGTTCGGGTTTGCCGGTTGCAGGCGGATGTGATCCTGCTCCCGGTAAAACCATTTGAGAGTCACCTCACCATCAATCATGGCAACTACGGTATCCTTGTTGTCGGCAGTTGGTTGTGGTCGAACCAAAGCCAGATCGCCATCGAAGATACCTGCGTTGATCATTGATTCACCACTGACCCGCAGGAAGAAACAGTCATTTCCCTTAACGGCCAGCGGGTCCACGGAGAAATACCCCTGAATATCCTCAATAGCCGGGGCGAGATGTCCGGCACGGACGGTGCCGACAATCGGCAGGGAAACCGAAGGACTGACCGGCAACTTCAGGGTAATCCCGCGATTGACATGATCCCGTTTGATGTACCCCTTACGCTCCAAAGCACTGAGATGTTTCATGACCGGCAGTGTTCCTGAAACATTCAGATGGCCTGCAATTTCCCGCTGACTGGGTGGATAGCCGTTGTCACCCGCGTACGAGGTGATGAACTGCAGCACCTGTTTCTGGCGTTGAGTGAGTTCATTATTGGTTTGCAGGCCATAGGTAGTCATATGACTACCTATACAAAAGATTTGCGCAGATGTCAACTATAACTGTCGGGTAGGGTCATACATCGAAGTCGATCAACTCCCGACAGGGCGCACTTCAATCCGGACGAGGACGATCAGTCCCGCGGCATGAAGTCTGCTCATCGGAATCGAACCGCTTCGAAATAATGGGGCATGACTGCAAGCATATGGTGTACGAGGTTTGCGGGAACTATCCTGAAGGAGTTGAAACGGACTACCGGGATATTTTGAGTTACTTCGGGAAGGACATTTGTATAGGTCAAAAAAAGACCCCTGATCTTCTGCCAAAATTATTATGAAGAAAACTTTGGTGAAATCAGGGGCTGTGAAAACATAACCAGCTGTAAGCGCAGGCAATTAATGTTAAGAATTGAGCTATATATTATGTATCGCTTTTTACTGCAACAAGAGTAACGATGGCAGTCGTCCCGCAACCGACAGACGATTCGAAGCGGATTGTTCCCTTATGTTCCTTGAGGATAGAATCTGCTATGTAGAGTCCCAAACCGGTTCCGCCCTCAGCCATCTTGGTAGTGAAAAAAGGTTCCCTCAGCCGGGCCATAACTGCCTGGTCCATGCCGTTACCTTCATCCCTGACCGTAATAGTGATACTTCCCGCTTCCCTGTTGTCGGCTGTCTCAATATGAACTCCTGCCTGCTTGCCTGGAAGGGACTGCAAAGCATTCATGATCAGGTTGATGATAACCTGCTCTATCTGCTGGGTGTTGCCACGGGCCTGAAGGAGCGGCTCTTGCAAATTCATTACAAAATTATCGGTATAGATGTGAATATGATGCCAGAGAATCGAGGCGGCATTATGAATCAAGCGATTGATGTCGATTACTCCTTGCAAACTGCTTTTGTCCTCCAGCACGAAGTCTCTCATATTGTTGACAATGGCAGTGATCCGGCGTGAGCCTTCCGAAATACCGTTCAGAAGTCTTGGAGCAAGTTCCTTCATCTTTGAGAACGGAACGCCTCGGAGTGCGAAGTCGCCTTGCTCCAATCGAACCTGCTCCAGCAATGGCACGGCATCCTGCCAGACGTCGGCGAGCATGGCGGCGTTTATTGATATGCAGTTGTTGGGGTTGTTTATTTCATGGGCGACGCTGGATGCAAGCATACCGATGGAGGTCATCTTGTTGGTGTGGATCAGCTTCGCCTGGGTATCCCTGACCTCTTCCTCCAACCGTATCTTATCGGTGATGTCCCTGATGGAGCAATGAATTACGTACTCCTTGCGAAGGCTCAGAATCTTGCAGCGGATTGCGATCATAATCCCTGCGCCGTTCCTGCGGACACCTTGGGCCCTGTCAAGTTGGAAGGCTTCGCTCTGATCTCTCAGTGGAATGGCATCAACCAGGGCAGCGAAATCTTCCCTGGCTATCAGCTCAAAGGGGGTAAGGGCCAGCATCCCGGCGCGGTCGTAGCCGAAGAGTTCCAGTGCCGCCGGATTGACGTCGATGAGCTCGAAATTGTCCAGCTGGATCAAGAGGATTGCGTCGCTGTTCTGGACGAACAGCTGGTGAAAACGCTCCTCACTCTCCCGTAATGCATCTTCGGTGCACTTGCGCTCGTGAATGTCTCGGGCGATACCTGTGGTGCCCATCAACTCGCCATTTTCGTCAAACACAGGCATTTTGATGGTTTCACTCCATCTCCTACTGCCGTCCCTGCCGACAATCTGCTCTATCATACGGTTCTGGCTGGCTGAAACCATGACGTGTTTATCGTCTTCCCGGTATTTGCAGGCCAGGTCCTCGGGCCAGACGTCGCTATCCGTCTTGCCTATCAACTGTTCAGGAGTCAGGTGGCAGGCGGCGGCATAGGCCATGTTAACCGTTATGAACCGGCTGTCGCGGTCCTTGAGCCAGATCAGATCGGGAATGTTGTCGAGGATCGCCTGCTGCTGCAGTTGGGTTTCTCGAAGCACTTCCAATGCCTGTTTGCGCTCGGTTATATCAAGAATTACCCCGACCAATCCGTTTACCTCGCCCGCTACGTCGGTAAAGGTAGCCTTGTTGAAGATGACATCGTGGCGGCCGCCGTCGGCATAAACCACGGAGGATTCGTACTCTTGGACGCCGGAACCGGCGAACAGCGCCTCATCCATTTCGAAATATCGGTCAGCCAGGTCCGGCGGGGCCAGATCGTAGACCGTCTTTCCCACCACTTCCTCCCGCGTCCGCCCCAGATAGTTTTCGAAGGCGACATTGCAGCCGGTGTAACGGCCGTCCCGGTCCTTGTAAAAAATGGGATTCGGGATCGTGTTAATCAGGGTCTGGAGAAAGGTCAGCTGGCTCTGGATGCTGGCATCAAGCTCCTTCTGTCTGGTGATGTCGAGGAACGAAATGATGCTCCGGCTGGTGCCGGGGAAAAAGTTCACGTGGGCAAGGATGTTGCGCAACGAGCCGTCACGACGCAGTACCTCGCACTCATAGGTTTGCGGAGCCGATGCCGGATCAATGCGGCGATTCCGGTGGTAGACAAGCATCCGCTCCCGGCTTTCCGGGGTGACGAGTGCCGTCCAGCTAAGCCGTCCCTCCACTTCTTCACGCGAATAGCCGGAAAGTTTGATGAATTCATGGTTGACCAGCGAAACCGTGGTGTCATCTTCACTCACGAAAATGGCTGTTCCAGTGGTGTCAAAGAGGGTCCGGTACTGCTCTTCGGAGGCCCGGAGCGCTTCCTGTGCCAAGGTCAAGTCGGTTATGTCGTAGTGCTGAATGAAATAACCAACCACCGTCTCCTCTTCTGTCAGGTGAGGGATATACGCGGTCTGCAGGGTCACGGAGCTGCCGTCGCGATGGAGCAATTCATGGGTGAAAATTACCTCCGTTCCCGTCAAGGTCTTTCGGATATTGTCTTCCCTGGAAGAGAAAAACTCATCTCCAACCACCTCTTTTACGGTTTTGCCGGCCAGCTCTTCTCCTGCTGCTCCGAACAGCTCTGCATAACGCCTGTTGGCAAAAAGGTAGCGCATATCCGTGTCTACGTAGGCGATACCCACCGGCACCGAATCGGTGATGAGCCTGATCCGGCTTGCCATCTTATGCACTGCTCTCTCCGCCTTAACCTGTTCACGGAGCAACCCCCACGCAATGGCAATCAACAGGATTTCCAGGACGGCGGCGCCTGCGATAACATCGTATCTCTGGCGGGAGTAACTCTGAACAAGTTCTCCCTGTTTGACGCCGACATAGAGGACTCCAATGATCCTGCCGCTGCGGTCACGAATCGGGTCATATGCGGTGAAATAGGGGATACCGAGAATAGGTGCTTCACCACGGTACGGGCGCTTTTCCCTGAAGATGGCGTCGTAGGCGGGGCCGGAGAGTTTGGTGCCGACTGCCCGGCTGCCGTCCTCCTTGAGCACGTTGGTTGAGATCCGCGTGTCATCCATGAAAATGGTCGCCGTGCCGCCGAATATCGCCTTGATCTTGTCGGGCAGTTCGTAATTCCCATTGATCACATAATTGCCTGCCATCATTCGGCCGTCAACGATGCGGAAGTCGTCACCCTTTGCAAGGAGGAGTTGCCAGAAAGTCCGGATAGCCTGCTCCTGCCCACTGGTTACCAGTTGCAGCGCCTCGGAGCGCATCTGGGCGAGGAAAAACAGGGTACTGAAAAGAACAGCGGAGGTAACGATGAAACAGCTGATGAGGAACAGGTTGAGTCTGGATTTCAATGGGATTCTCCCGGATATTGTATACGCTGTACCGAAAAAAGAGGGGGGGAAGCGGCTTCCGTGTGATGGCCGGGGTAACTCTTTAATGAAAATCATACTGTTTTATGTAAGCGGAAGAAAAGCTTTTTTTTCAAACCAACTGAGATTTTTCATATTGAAGAGACAGTTCAATCCGGCTTCGCTGCCACCAAAACCTCATGACCGGGGCTGATTCTCGTGGAGTTTGGGCTTGTGGAGAAGGGGGTATTTGGCTACAATCTCCGCCAAGGAGCCGTATCATGCTGACAGTCACCTCCATCCAACCCGCTGTGGTCCTGGTTGACGACGAACAGGACATTCTATTCAGCTATGAAGTGATGCTGCAAGGCGCCGCTATTGACAGCGTCCTGACGTGTAGCGACAGCCGGAAACTCCTCCCCCTGCTTGCCGAAAAGGAAGCGGGGGTGGTAGTCCTGGATCTGCAGATGCCCCATTTCTCCGGTACGGAGCTTCTGGAGGAAATTACCGCCAACTACCCCCAAGTGCCGGTGATCATCGTCACCGCGGCCAACCAGCTGGAGACCGCCGTAGCCTGCATGAAGGCCGGGGCCTTCGATTACCAGGTTAAGCCGGTGGAGATCAACCGGCTTGTGGCGGGAGTGAGGAAGGCGTTGGAGATGAACGCCCTAAGACGAGAGATCTCCAGTCTCCGGGAATCCCTTCTTACCGGCCGGGTGCGCAACCTGGACGCATTTGCCGCTATACTGACCCGCAACCCCAAGATGCTGTCACTGTTCGGCTACCTTGAAGCAATAGCCGTGACGGACCAGCCGGTCCTGATCATCGGCGAGACCGGCGTAGGCAAGGAGCTGATTGCGCGGGCCATCCACATGATCAGCGGCTTGGCCGGTGAATTTGTGGCGATCAATTCGGCCGGACTGGACGATCTGATGTTTGCAGACACTCTTTTCGGCCATCGGAAAGGGGCTTTCACCGGAGCAGGCGAGGGGCGGGAAGGGATGGTTGCCAGGGCAGCCGGCGGCACTCTCTTTCTGGACGAGATCGGCGACATGAGCCCCGCTTCCCAGATAAAGCTCCTCCGTCTCCTCCAGGAGCGGGAGTATCATCCCCTCGGGTCCGACCGGCCGGTTGCAAGCCGGGCCCGCATTGTTGTTGCCACTAACCAGAATCTTGAATATCTGATTAACGCCGGAGCATTTCGCAAAGACCTCTACTACCGCATCTGCGCCCATCAAGTGGAGATTCCACCGCTCAGGGACCGGCGTGAAGATATCCCGCTCCTGCTGGAGGCTTTCCTTGAGGAAGCCGCTCAGACTCTCAAGAAAGAAAAACCCTCATATCGTCCTGAACTTCTCTCCCATCTGTCCGTCTACCATTTCCCCGGTAATGTACGTGAACTGAGGGCCATGGTTTTTGACGCCGTTACTCGCCACAGCGGAGGAAACCTTACCCCGGCAGCGTTTCAAAAGGCCTTCGGCGCAAAGTTAACCACTCCCTCCTCTGATCCGGCTCCACCAGGAGTACCGGTGCGGGATTTTGCCGTGACCGGACGGTTCCCGACTCTCAAGGAGATGGACCAGTATCTCATCGATGAAGCGCTCAACCTTTCCGGAGGAAACCAGGGGGCTGCCGCGGCCCTCTTGGGGCTCACCCGCCAGGCGCTGAACAAGAGGTTGTGCCGCAAGTAACCCGCATCACATGATAACCAGCCCGCCCCGGTTACCAGCTTTTGCTCCGATTTTCCCCAGCGCATATGAACCCCGTCCTCCCTTTTCCGGAAAGTGCGACATTTTTTGCAGCAGCAACTTTTGTCTCAAATCCACTTCTACGTTATTTATCAACAAATTGCATGAGCAACGGAGAAATCCGCCGGTTTTGTGTCGCACGCAGCCGGAGGAACCCGGCGGCACACCTTGGCGTAACCGTGTCTTATTGTTGGATAATTAAATCTTGTAGCCGGTGGCATGTTCCGTGCTCCAGCTCAGGGAGCTTACTGCAAATTCAACGTAAGATGTCACGATGAACAACAGTTGGTTGCTTGCTCGGAAGGTCTGACACAGGGAGGTGCTTATGGCTGGGAATGGTATCGGCAGCGTCATGGTGGTTGACGACGATCCCTTACTGCTGGATTCGGTTTCGCTGCTTCTCGGCAGTCACGGTTTTGCCGTTTCCGGATATACGGACGGACACAGGGCGCTGGCGGCATTCAGGGAGGATCCGGCCGATGTTGTGCTTACTGACATAAACATGCCGGTCATAAACGGCTTCCGCCTTCTGGAGAATATCCGCACCTTCGATACGGAAACTCCGGTCATTTTCATCACCGGGAATGCCGAGTTCGATGTGGCGTTATCGGCAATCAAGCTGCAGGTCTTCGAGTTCATTGTCAAACCATTTTCCGGCCCAAAACTGATCGACACCATCGAGCGAGGCATTTCCCGCAAACGTTTTCTTCAGGCGGAAAAAAAGGCCTGGGCCGAGTTGGAGACGATTGTTGCCAGGCGCAACACAGAGTTGGCCTCCGCGCTTAAGAGCCAGAAGCTTATGAACAGGGAAATCATCGAGCGTCTTACCATAGCAGCCGAGATGCGTGACGAGGATACCGGCATGCACATCAGCCGGATCGGTCTTTATGCAGGTGTAATCGCACGGGCACTTGGCATGTCCGATGAGTTCGTCGACGCCATTACTTGGGCAAGCGCGATGCACGATGTCGGCAAGATCGGTATTCCGGATGCCATCCTGTTCAAGCCGGACAGCTTCACTCCCGAGGAGTTCGAGGTTATCAAGACGCATACCGTTATCGGCGGCCACATCCTGCATGGGGCGTCCCACCCTCTCTTGCAGATGGCGGCGACCATCGCCCTCACCCATCATGAAAGGTGGGATGGATCGGGCTACCCGAACGGGTTGCAGGGCGAGGAGATTCCTCTGGAGGGGAGGATTGTCATGCTGGCGGATCAATATGACGCGTTGCGCAGTCAGAGGGTCTACAAGACAGCTCTCGATCATAATACCTCCTGGCAGACTATTGTAGAGGGAGGCGGGCAGACCCATCCATCGCACTTTGACCCGAAAGTCCTTCAAGCCTTCATTGACACAAGCGATCAATTTGCCGCGATTTACGATTCAACTCATAACAATTGTCTGCAGGATATCGTCGGTTTTACCAGGATAAAGAAGATCATTCATGATACCTCGTTCTGCACAGCAAACTGAAAATCGCGGTGAGGGCATGCCGGTTTTACGTCTTGTGCCTCCAGCAAAAAGGGCCGACGGGCACCAACCGCCTTCCAGCCGCCCGGCCGGATATCTCCAGGCTACGCTTCTTGAGCGGCTGGACGGATTGGTTACCGAACTCGACAAACTTCCTGATCTGACTGAAAAGAGTTTTCTGGCTGTTTGCGCCAACCTGCAGGGCCTTTGCGGCCGCTTGCAGAGTATTTCGGAAAACGTCGGCCAGGCCGCTCAGCTCATGTCGGGCCAAGACGCGCTCCACGTCATCGAAGGCCTGCGGCACGCTCTCGGTTGTATGGAAGAGCTGCTTGGCGCTACAAACCTGATCGCCGACCGGTCGATCACCGGCCTCTGCCGGATCATTGCCGAACTCGAAGCTATCCAGCGGCTGGTGACAGATTTCAAGGAGCGGGCAGGCACCCTGCGCATGCTGAAGATAATAACCAATATCCAAGGGGCCAGCCTGAATAAAGGGGCAGCAGGATTTCAAAAGGTTGCCGCCGATATCGGCACCCTCTCACTTGATGTGCAGGCAAAAACACTCTCCATTACCCAGAAAAGACAAACGCTTTCTACCGAGTTGCAACAAGCGGTTGCGATGGTGTCGGCTCTGCAAAACAACCAGAGAAAGCTGACCACCGGAATCATCGATGATATCAGGCATGCCATCGTCACATTGGCTGAAATGCACGAAAAATGTGCCCTTACAGCAGAGCAGCTGGCGGAAAGCTCGGGGACAATATCCCATGAACTGAGCGAAGTGGTGATGGCGATGCAATTTCACGATATCACTCGCCAGCAGCTTGAGCATGCCCGCAAGGCGCTAACTGATGCACGCCTGAAACTCGCAAAAGCATCATCTGAAGAGACAGCGCAGAAATCCCCTCTCTCGCCGGAAAGTGTCTGCGCCCTCCAGTCGGCACAGATTGCCAACAGCATCGATGAACTGAAAAATGCTATTGCCCGTATCGGTAAAAACCTCGAGGCACTGGCCGGGGATGCGGCGACAACCTCAAGTAATGTCCACAACCTCTTCGGAATGGCCGGGAGTGTCGGGCAGACATCAATTGCGGAAATTGAAACCGGTTTGGCTTCGGTATTAACGGCCTTTGCCGAAAACAGGACGGCGGTCAGGCATCTGGCCACGATCATGCTGGCAGTCACAACCGCCATGGGAGAAATCACCACCTTTGCCGAAAATATTAACTTTATCGGCTCGGAAATAAAACTGATCGCCTTGAATGCCATTATCAAGGCAGCCCAGGCAGGCAAGGACGGCGCTGCATTCGGCGTGATCGCCGCAACAGTGAAAAAGGAGTCTGAAGAAATCTGCCGGCAGGCAAGCACCATCACCGCTTCCATCGGTAAGATCACCGAACACGTGAGCAGTTTGCAGATTGAGCTGTCAGCAAAACAAAATGCCATACCGGAAGCTGAAGAGGCGACAGGCGGCATGTCAGGCGCACTAACCACCCTGGGAAGACTTTCCGGAAACGTCATGGGGTTACTGGCGCAGACGGACGGTATGGCAACCGGCCTGGCTGCGGACATCGGGGCAACGATCAGCTGTCTGGAAAACCGGGAGATGAAAACGCTACTCCACCAGGAGATACCTGCTCGTCTGAACCGGCTGGTAGCGGCGGTGCAGAGAATGGGCAAAGGGAGTCTTGACTGTGTTGGCAGGAATGCTTTGGACACGTTCCACCACCAGTACACGATGCGAAGCGAGCGGAAGGTCCATGAGTTATTTGCGGCGGAGGTCTTTGGCGACCGTGGTTTTTCAAAGGACATCCCGACAGTGGCTATCAGGGCAGATGATGATTTAGGGGATAATGCCGAATTGTTCTGAAAGGAAAAGTGAATCGATGGGACTCATGATGGCGTCAAATGATACCTCTGTAAATCCGGCTGCAAAGGCAGTGCAACTCTCAGGAAAAGCGACCGTGGCAGAGGCGGTTGATCTGAAGAAGGTTCTAGCGGAAGCACTCGCTTCCGCGGACGAGATTATTCTTGATGTCAGCGGGATTACTGCCTGTGATCCGACTTTTTTCCAGCTCATCTGTGCCGCCCACCAGTCGTCGGAAGTACAGGGAAAGAGGTTGAGGGTCACTCACGATGATCCCGGCGTGCTGAGAAACCTGGCGGTTGCCGCCGGATTCCATCCGGCTTCCGTCTGCTGCCGGGGACAAAACAGCTGTCTGCTTCAAATGGAGGGAGAGAAATGAACAGAACTATTTTGACCGTTGACGATTCCGCAAGCATCCGCATGATGATTTCTTTCACCTTGAAGGAGAAAGGCTACCGGGTGATTGAAGCGACGGACGGCATCGACGGCATCGCCAAACTCCGGGATGAGCCGGTAGACATGGTCATAACCGACCTGAACATGCCGAAAATGGACGGCATCGATCTGGTACGGGAGATTCGCCAAAACCCGGGCTTCCGCTTCACCCCGATTATCATGCTGACGACTGAGTCGCAGGAAGACCGCAAGATTGAGGCCAGGGCCGCGGGTGCAACCGGATGGATTACCAAGCCGTTCCGGCCCGAACAACTATTGGCCGTGGTAAGGAAGGTCCTCGGATGATGGAACATTTTCGTCAGACATTCCGGGAGGAGGCGGATGAGCTCCTTCTCGAACTGGAGCTCTCCCTGCTCGAACTGGAGCAAAATCCTGCGGATGATGAGCTGATAGATCGGGTATTCCGTGCCATGCACACCCTCAAAGGTTCCAGCGCCATGTTCAGTTTTGACGACATTGCGGCTTTCAGCCATGAGGTGGAAACGGTCCTCGACCTGGTCCGCGGGGGCAAGATCGAGGTGACAAAAGAACTGATCGGACTTACTCTCCTGGCGCGCGATCAGATAAAGGCAATGATCAGAGTCTCGGTCGACAATGGTGAACTTGACGTGACCCGGACGGAAGAAATCGTTTCCGCCTTCCGTAATCTTGTCGGCACGGCATTACCTCTACCCGTTATAGAGGAGTACTCTTCGTCTGCTTCCAACCAACCGCAAGATACCGGTATATCAATATCTTACTCCATACATTTCCGCCCTGATCGAGATATCTTCAAACGGGGTCTCAACCCTGTGCAACTTCTCAATGAGCTATACGCATTGGGACCCTGCAGAATTACAGCCAAGACGGACGACATTCCCCTTCTGGCCGAACTCGACCCGGAGCTCTGCTACCTGCAGTGGGACGTTATGCTTACGACCACGCACGGAGTGGACGTCATTCGTGACATCTTCATGTTTATCGGCGAAGAAAGCAGCGTTGCAATCGAGATCATTCCCGAAGAGGGTGGGGAAGAGGTTCGAATAAACCGGCCGGAAATGCCGCGCCCGCGCCAGGCTGCCGGATTCGACAAGCGGACGAAGGCTATCTCCAGCATCAGGGTGGCCGCCGAAAAACTTGATCACCTCGTGAACCTGGTCGGCGAATTGGTAACCGCGCAGGCGCGACTCAGTCAGACCGCCATGGCCTACGATGATGCCGGGCTTATTACTCTGGCCGAAGAAATCGAACGGCTCACCGAAG
>WNGR01000579.1_pt1 | contig 67077 bp, 46 predicted proteins | sample 5407581 | NCBI WGS metagenome assembly WNGR01 (sample SAMN13153383, study PRJNA577476) | soil metagenome | isolation source: 80 cm soil or saprolite under Garry oak tree replicate 2 | place: USA:California | collected 2016-06-15
AAGGCCGCAGACTAAACCTTTTGCGAAACGCGTTTACGTCAATAGGTGATCTGGTCGCGATCGCTGTCATCCTGGACGTTATCTCCCAGTTCCTCATTTTCCGGGAGATTCATCCAGGCGCTGCGTTGTTGGTGGGTCCCGTGCTGATCGCCGGACCGTATTCGCTATCCAGGGCTTTGGCGAATCGGATCGCCCGTCGGCGGGCTCAGCAAGCAACAGCCGGCCGGCCAGGCTGAATTGTAAAACACTGTAAAATCACGAGGATTATCTTTACTAGTGTATGGTGTTATGGTAGCGTACCGGCTCTCTTACGATTGATATTGCGAGTGTTCGAGGTTTGCCCTGCGGCTGACCAGAGACATTTAATTATGAAACTGCCTCGCGCGATCCTAGCTGACGATCACACCCTGGTGGCGGAAGCATTGCACGGGTTGATCGCGGCACAGTTCGACGTGGTCGCGACAGTAGCCGACGGGCACGCCCTCCTGGCTTCCGCCTTGGCCCTAAAGCCCGATGTGATTGTTGTTGACGTTGCCATGCCTCTGCTGAATGGGTTGGAAGCTTGCCGGCAACTCAAGCAGAAAATGCCAGCCGTCAAACTTGTTTTTCTGACGATGAACGAAGACCCCGAACAACACCCCAGATTGCTCGGGGAATGCAGGAGTCCTTCATTCGCAATCCCCAGGGCAAGAGCCACCCCAGATCCCTAACTGCGCGTCAACGAGAAGTTGTACAGCTCTTGGCAGAGGGCAAATCCATGAAAGAGGCGGCGACTGTTTTGAACGTAGCACCGCGGACGGTAGCCTTTCACAAATACCGCGTCATGCAGGATCTTGGCTTTAAGACGAGCGCAGATCTCATCCAGTATGCCATCAAGAGCCGTATTGTCGTGGGATGACTGGAAGGACCGAACGAATACGCGTGGTTTGTAGGTGAAGCAGGACACCTTTTGGCAGTTTCACCCACAGCGGTTTTTCAGGCCATAAAAGTGAGTTCCCGCGTCAGCGTGGTTCAAGTGTGAGCTCCACGGTGCTTTCCGGGGACGAGGCTCTCGAGGGCGACCGCGACGCGATTAACTTCTGCACTTCCGCGCGAGAGAGTAAGTGCGGTCCGCCAAGGCACTCCGCCGTGAGCAGGATTCGCGCGAACTGCTCCACTGTTTCCATTCGTTGATAGGCCGTGGTCAAGTCTCGCCCGCATGTGACCACGCCGTGATTCTCGAGCAGTATTGCATCGTGTTTCGGTATAAGCGGTTCAAGACCTTTGCATAGATCCCAAGTTCCCGGCATTCCGTAAGGCGCCAACGGAATGCTGCCCAGATCCATGATCACTTCCGGAAGAACAGCCTGTTCCATGGCGCGACGAGCTGCGGCAAATCCTGTTGCTGTGGGAGGATGGGCATGGCATACCGCATGCACGTCAGGTCGCAAGCTGTAGAAAAGGAGGTGCATCAAGATTTCGGATGATGGCCGTCCAGTTCCATAGATAACCGCGCCGCTCGAGTCAGTCACCAGAAGATCCTGGGGCGCAAGATGTCCTTTGCATACACCTGCGGGTGTCACAAGGATCCGGTCCGGTTCAAGACGTGTTGATACATTGCCTTCGCACGCGACGACAAGTCCGCGTCCATACATCCTGCGCCCAACATTGCAAATCTGCCTTCGGGGCTCGCCCTCCCCGTCCAGTCCTCTCGCATAGTTGAGAATTGTGAGACATTTGGACATCGACCGAAGTCCTTCCAGAGGCGCACGCCCCGCCGCTTTTTGCAAGCCCTCAGGCCATCGATGACTGCAGACCTGCCCTCCAAGAGCGCTTACTGCCGGCGCGGGACAGGTGGGCTGCGCTCTTCCCGTCCCGCTCCTGTGTTGGGCTTGGGCAAAATGAGAGATTCGTAACAGTTCGCTAACGGGCGATGCGTGAAAAGATCACCCGAATGGTCATGGCCATCAAAGAAAGACCGCAGAAAAGCGTTCCAAGCAGTGCGACAAGCGGCAAATCGCTAGCTGTCTTGGGAAGCTTGGTAGGCGCCGGCTCAGGTTCGGCAGCTGCAGTTTGAACCGGAACCGGTTGAGTGACGACAACCAAAACTGGTACGTCAGGAGTCGGTGCTGGCGGCGGTGGTGGGGCAGTTCCGGTTCTCTTGATTTCCTGCGCCACGACCGTTTCTGGAACCTCAGTCACCCTCTGGGCTGAGACCTTCATGCCCTTCTTGAGGCCCCAAGCATCGGTTTCTCGTCCGTCAATCATGAATTTCTGGCCTTGGGGAATCTTGAATTGCTGATTTTCACCGTTCTCAAGAGTCAGAACGACCGTGTTGGGCGGGGTTACGTGCCATACCTTGCCCGTAACGGTTTCGACGGTTGTGACCACTTTTGGTGTCGTTGTCGTGACCGTTTGTTTTTCAAGCTTCATCCCCACTTTTGCGTCGCGTATGCTGACGGATTTTCCGTCGACCATGAACGTGAGGCTATCCGGGACGTTATCAAAGTGTTCGAGTTTGCCGTCTTCCATCTTGACGATCACACTGTTCCCGTTGATGTAGACAATTTCTCCCCGCTCGACTTTGACCTGTCTGGTTGCTGCGCCGTGGGACTCCGTCTTCGAACTTTGTACTTGTGCTGCGGATGGCAGAGAGAAGGCAAGGCAAAGAGCGCCTCCACCCAGCAAGCCGCGCCAGATCGTTTCTGATAACCTGGTTGAAATCATTTCTTATTCTCCTTGTCTGTGATGTTCTTACCCGTGGAAATGGTGTCCTTGTCGGCACCGAAGCCTGATTCGCGGGCGCTCTCAAGGAGTGCCGTCACGATGTACCGCTTTGGGGCATGGCCAACAAAATAGAAAGGGAAGCAGGTGACCAGCGTCACCGCCGGTACTTCTTTTGGATTCAGAACGGAAGTGTCTTCCGGCGCAACAATACGAATATCTTCTACAACGTACTTGTCTGTGTGCCGCGGCTGAACCAGCTCAACGACATCGCCTTGGGCAATGCTCTGCAGACCGCGGAAAAAGCCATCTCGATGCCCTGCGATTCCCAGGTTGCCCGGCTCGCCGACGCGGGCTGTTCCGAGAATCCGGCCCACCCCCCGATCCAGGGTAAGGTCATCGGTATCGTTGAAGACCGGCACTTCGAGGTTGATCTTGGGAATACGCAGAATGGCCAGAGGGAGATCGGTCTTCTCGGCGAGGCTGACCTTGTACGCAGCGATCCGCTTGGGCGACCATAGGCGAAAATCAACTGCCCGTGCGGCTTCAAATTCGGCAATTGCTGTTTTGGCGCTGACGGCGCCGTGAAAGCGAGCACCACCCCACACGGCCAGGAGTAACAGGCCTACAGCTAAAAGAACGAGCTCGATTTTTTGAAACTTCACGGCCTTTTCCCGTCATTCCTTAACGATACCTCACAAAACTCGTGCCGACCGCCAACAAACGGCAAATAAACGCTATAGGTGCACGCTTTTGCTGCCATCAGGAGCCAATTCCCGTTCATTGGAGCTAGGGCCCAGTTGATCACTACTTCAAGAAATGTTGCTCCTAGAGTGACGACCATCAGCGCGAAAATCCAGCCCGGCCGCGTGCTATCGCTTGTTTCCTTCATTTTCTTCTTCTCGGGCGTGAGTCGAGTATTCAGCCAGAGAGCTGGGCATGGGTTACGCCTGGCTGTTTTTGCGACTCGTACGTTAGGAGATGTTTTGTCTGTCGCAAACTGTCAAAAGTTACAGGCGCGGCCCCGCCCCTGCTTCCGCCAGCTCTCTGTCAGTTTTGCCAGTATTCCGATAGGTACGGTTGGTAATAAAACTCCAAAAGCAAGTAAATCAAGGTGACGAAATGCCAACTCTCATCCGGAGCTTGTGGAGGCAGTGGACGGCAGTAGTGTGCTCCATACTTTTAGTTCTTGGAGCGCCCCAAACGATTGCGTCGCCGAACATACTCACACAGCAAAGTAGTGCCCCCGACGCGCAGCCTCCCAAGATTCCAAATGATCAATTGGATTCTTTGGTTGCGCCTATCGCCCTTTACCCCGACGAGCTTCTGGCTCAAGTGCTTGCTGCATCAACCTATCCTTTGGAAATCATGCAGCTCCAGCAGTTTTTGGCTAAACACAAGGACCTGAAGGATAAAGGGCTCACCGACGCGGTGATGAAGCAAAACTGGGACCCCAGCGTTCAAGCGATGGCCGCACTTCCTGATGTGGTCAAGCGACTGGCGGACGACATTCAGTGGACGACGGACCTAGGGAATGCAGTCCTTGCCCAGCAATCTGACGTGATGGACGCCGTGCAGCGCATGCGTGCTAAAGCAAAGGACACTGGCAATCTCAAGTCTAACGAGCAGATGAAGGTGGAAACCCAGGTTATCGAGAACAAGAGCGTCGTTGTAATACAGCAATCCAACCCCGAAGTAGTTTACGTTCCGAGCTACAACCCCACGGTAGTGTACGGGCCTCCTGTGTACCCCTACCCACCCGTCGCTTATCCCCCTCCGGGCTACTATGCCGCCGGCATGGCGATTTCGTTCGGCGTAGGGATGGCCATTGGAGCAGCTTGGGGTGGTGGCGGCTGGTGCTGTAACAGCGGTTGGGGAAGCAACAACAACATCAATATCAATAACAACAACACGTTCGTGAATAATTCCAATCGGCAGAACAACATTTCAAATACGAGCGGCAATAGAACCGGAAACAACAGCTGGCAACACAATTCGCAGCACCGCGGCGGGACCCCCTACTCGAACAAGGCCACTGCAAACAAGTACGGCGGTACGGCGCGAGGAGATTCCATGAGCAGCCGCCAGGCAAACGCACGCCAGAATCAAGGGCAGGGGGGCGGGGGGCAGCGGGGCGGCGGGCAGCAGCCTGGTGCTGGCAACCGCGCGACGGGCGGCGCGAGCAGCTCGGGAGCAAACCGAGCCGGTGGGGGCGGCGATCGCGTAGGCAACCGAAGCGTATCCCCAAGCTCCGGAGCTAGCACGCGGGGAGGCGGTTTTGGTGGCGGTTCTGGGGGGACGAGCGGAAGTAGCGCGCGTGCCAGCAGCTCACGCGGCTCGTCCAGCATGGGTGGCGGCGGCGGTCGGGGAGGCGGCGGGAGGAGGAGGTAAGGAAGCCATGAGCGGAGGGAATCTCATGATCGGACCAAGTTCAAAAAGCACCGCGTGGACCATGCTTCTCACCATGATGGCCACGGCCTCTTATGGCCTCCTGGTTTCGCCTTCGGCAGCGCGGCCACAAGCGAAACAATCTCCGGCCCCATCCTCGCAGCCGTCCCAAAAGCAGTTCGCGACGCCGAGAGAAGCTGCCGATGCTCTCATCCAGGCGGCCGGAAACTTTGACGTGCCTGCTCTGAAAGAGATTCTCGGCGCAGACGGCGAGGATCTGGTGTCGTCAGAAGACCCCGTTCAAGACAAAAACAGGGCTGCCGCATTTGCGGCGAAGGCCCGCGAGAAGACCGAGGTTAGTGCGGACCCTCAAGATTCCAAACGGGCCACCGTTTCGGTTGGCAATGACGATTGGCCGCTGCCCATTCCTATCGTCAAGCGAAACGGAAAGTGGCTTTTCGACGCCAATGAAGGCCGCGAGGAAATCCTTTTGCGGCGCATCGGCTCCAACGAACTGGATGCCATCCAGATCTGCCGCGGCTACGTGGAAGCGCAACACGATTACGCTCTCGAAAAGCATGATGGTAGCGAGGTGAACCAGTACGCGCAGCGGATCATCAGTTCTCCCGGAAAACAGGACGGTCTGGTTTGGCGAAACGCAGATGGAAGTTTAGGTGGACCCATTGGAGAGGAAGTTGGCAAAGCGCTCGAGGAAGGTTACACGAGCAAAGCCAATCCTTATCACGGCTACTATTTCAAGATTTTGAAAGGGCAGGGCCCCTCGGCGCCGTTAGGCCGAATGGACTTTGTGGTGAATGGCGCGATGATTGGAGGCTTTGCTCTAGCGGCCGCGCCGGCCGACTACCGCGTAACGGGAGTGAAGACCTTCATCGTCAGCTACGAGGGGATTGTCTATGAGAAGGATCTGGGCCCGGACACTCTCAACCTATTCAAGAATATGGAACTCTACGACCCGGGCAAAACCTGGCACGCCACCCGCGACAACTGGTGACGCGCTACCCGCCGTATGTAGGCAAAACAGAAGAGATTCGTAACATCTCTTATCTTATAAGGAGAAGGAGCATGAAAAAGTTAACACTTCTAACGGTTGCTCTGTTCTTGTCGAGCGTAACCCCGGCTGTTGCCCAGGATGTTCGCTACGACTTTGACAAGGATAAGGACTTTTCGAAATATAAAACTTACAAGTGGGTGCCCATCAAGGGCGCTGACCTGCCCGATGAGCTCACTCAAAAGGCGTTAACGAGCGCTATTGACACTGAGCTCGCTGCCAAAGGAATGACGAAAACGGACTCGGACAACGCCGATGTGTTGGTCGGCTATCAAACTGCCCTTGGTCAGGAGAAAGAGTACACCTCGTATAACACGGGTTGGGGCTACGGTCCTGGTTGGGGAGGAGGATGGTATGGGTATGGTGGTGGAATGTCCTCCACGACGACCTATGGTTCAACGTCCACGGTTTATGTTGGACAGCTAGATGTGAGCATGTACGACCCTGCGGCAAAACAGCTGGTTTGGAGGGGGGTGGCAACGAAAACATTAGATCCCAAAGCCAAGCCGGAGAAGAAACAGAAGAACATCACCAAAGCCGTCGCGAAACTTCTTAAAAAGTATCCGCCAGAAGTGAAAAAGTAGTATGCACTTCAAGCTGGTCGTGCTCCTGATTGCACGAGAGCACCGGGGCTGCCCGGTGAGGTGCTAGTGGCCTGTTTATGCTCGCCTGGCATGAGCCATTTCTGCTGCGGTTAGAAGAGTCGCGCAGCGGCAACTCTGCTCCGAAACTGACGATACAAGGGCACTGCGTTCTAGAAATTCAAGCGCAGAGCCAACTGACCGACGCGAGGATTTACAGAAGTGCTGCTGATCAAGCCGAAGGTCGCCGATGAGAAGTTCGTGTCGGGATTCGCAAACTGCGGGCGGTTGAAAGCGTTGAAGAACTCGGCACGGAATTCAACGCTGCTTTTTTCTCGGGGCCATGGCACAAATATTGCTTTTGTAACGGCGAAATCGAAGTTTGCCTGGCCTGGCCCGTCCACGATGCCGGTCCCACTATTACCAAAGCCCGTCCCGATGCCGTCGGCGCCAATTATGGGCGGAGTCGTAAAGCAAGACTTGTTAAAATAGCTGTTCAGCTTCGCGCCCATCGGTCCTGAGGAGACCAATTGGCTCTTGGTGCACGTGCCGGTTAGTTGTGCGCGATCCTCGCTGATTCCAAAGAGGTTGTTTGGATTGGTGTACGCGATGGTGAGTGCATTGCCAGACTGAACCGTGGCTACCGCGGCCAGGTTCCAAGCACCGAGAACTGCACGTTTGTAGCCGCTCGATGGACTGGGGAGTCTCCAGAGTACACTGAACACGAAGCGGTGGGTGCGATCAAAGCTTGCTCGTCCCCAGCGTTGGCCCGGAGAGTTTTGATCACCGAGTGTGAGTGCATTTCCTGTTGATGTGGAATTGATATCCGCGCCATCGGTGTCCAAAGTCTTGGAGAGAGTATACGCGGCTGAGAACTGTAAGCCGCGGCTTAAGCGCTTTGTCAGGCTGGCCTCCAGTCCGTTGTACCAGGAGCTGCCCTCAGCTTCCATCAATAGAAGGGAATCTGGGGGGATACCGAGAATGGGGACGCGCTGGTGAATGTTGGCGACAGTATCCGCTGTTACTCCCCTTATCGGATCCGTCATTAACGCCGGCAACGCCTGATTCATGGAACGCTGACGAAGCAGATGGGTGCCGCGAGTTCCCACGTATCCGACCTCCAACAACCAACCGGGATGTAACTCGGTTTGAAGATTGAATGAGTATTGCTGAATCATCGAGGGCCGAAAGCCGGGAGCGACACTGTAGACCGTCGTGCTTGTCGTGGGAGAATACGAAGGGAACGAGGGGAAAGACTCCGGAGTTGGAAAAGGTTGCTGGAAGGGAACCTGAAAGGTCGCGTCGGCGTTGGCCGCGCCGGCGATCAGACGAAATTCGGAAAACGGAGCGCCAAAGACATTCTGGTAAGACGCTTGTGCTGTCGGTCGAGAATAATACGTGCCGTATCCGCCGCTAAGAACCAACCGACCCGAACTGGGCCAGATCTGCCAGGCAAAACCAACTCGCGGAGCAAGCGTGTTTTGTCCGTTGGCATAATTGCCAAACCTGTTGTTGACGCCAGTTACGCCCGAGGGAAGGACGCCCGAAAAGTTCGACGCAACGACATACCCCGCAACACTGCCGGCTGGAGGAGGGTTGGGATCAGCCTTGGCGATGTCGAAACTGGCATTTCTGCCGAGCTTGTCGGCAAACTGGCCCAGACGTTCGTAACGAAGGCCGATGTTTAAGGTGACGGATTTAGAGACCCGATAGTTGTCTTGTGCAAACGCCGTACCCTCCCAGCCCCTGTATTCCCGAGTGGTTAGGCCGAAGTCATCGAAGGAAGCGAATACATTGCTGAAGCCTGAGCCGTTCCTGGCTGCGCTGAGTCCCAAAAGAAAATCGGGCCAGCTGAGAAACCGCACAAGCGATCCCAAGCCGACCAGATCGACATTGTCTTGCAATCTGGTAATGCTACCCCCGAAACGAAGCGTGTGACCTCCCCGAACAAAGCTAAGATCGTCGCCAAAAACAAAACTGTTCTGCGTGATGGATCGCGGAAATCCAGAAGCGATACTAACGGAACCGACGATCTCCAGGCTCGGCAATTGGTTATTTCCGCTCATCTCGCCTTCCGCCACGCCAATATCAGACCAGCTGAAGGCGGTGTTCGCCTGAGTTGCTGTCCTCGTGCGCACGTATCCGATGCGTACCTCATTAAGCCAAGCGTTGTGGAACGTGTATGTGTGGGCGAGCGAGAAAACTCGAAAGCCAGAATCGCTGGGACTCGAAAACCCCGGGATATTGCCAGCCGGGTTCAACCCGTTGCCGGGAAATGTGACAGTCTGTTGGTCCTCAGCGAAGAAGAAGCGGGCGGCGAGCTTGCTGTTTGGGCGAACGATGTAGTCAAGGTTGCTTGAAAATTGGTCTTCATCAAAATGGCAGGGATCGGAGAGAACCAGGAAACCTCGATTGAAAAAAGGTTTTGAGGGATCCACGGCTTGGGGAGTAGGAATCAAAAACGTGCCGTCGGGTCGCTTCAGGTTCAACAGAGTCAGCGCCGAGGAGTTGATGTTTGACCCATCTGGATCGACGGCGGCTCCTCCCAGGGCCCCTTTCATGCCGGCAAAAAGCCGTCCGAGGGCCTTTGCCGACCGATCATCGGTCAGAGGGGGCTCGGTCAAGCTTGCGGTGCAAGCTGTCCTGGACTGACCCGCAGCGAGACCGTTTACCTGGCGTGTTCCCTGATAGGACCCAAAAAAAAGCCATTTGTCCTTACGGATTGGCCCTCCGAGCGCAAATCCGAACTGGTTCTGTTTGAGCATCGGACGAGGTTGGCTAGTTTGCTTCAAGAAGAAATCATTTGCGTTGAGAAGCTCGTTACGCAGAAACTCAAAAACCGTTCCGTGAAAATCGTTATCGCCCGTTTTTGTGATCAGGCTGACCTGGGCACCTCCGTAGCGGCCAAACCCGGCATCGTATAGCGCCGTCTGAACCTTGAACTCCTGAATACTGTCGGGGTTCGGAATGGGGATACCACCGCTGCCCGCCGCACTTCCCTGCACGTCACTGACACTAATCCCGTCCAATTGGTAGTTGTTGTCGTAAGAGCGCGCTCCGTGGACGTAGACCCCGTCGTTCGATGGGGCAATCTGCGACAAAGCGATCCCGCCTAGTCCCAATTCCCCGGCGTTGTAGACACCCACGCTGACACCGGGAGATAGCCCGGTGATCTGCGTGAAATTTCTCGTGACCAAGGGCAAACTACTAACGGCCTCTTGGTTCGACACTCTTCCTAAGGCAGATGAATCGAGTCGAATCATAAGCGAATCCAAGGACACCTGGGTGCTTTCGAAGCGTGTGGCCAGCTCCAGATGAAGCTCGAGCCGGAGCGTCTCGGTTACGTAGACATGGAGGTCCTTTAGGGTCAGAGGCCGGAAGTCAGTCTTGCTCGCACGTAGCTCATATCTGCCTGGCGCCAGCAATAAGAATGCAAATCGTCCATCCTCGTCCGAAGTCGCGGATAGCGCTTCACCGGTCTTACGGTCAACCAGGTTCGCGGTCACATCGGGAACCACAGTCCCGGAAGGATCCAGGATGACGCCAATCACAGCGCCTGTGGAGGCTGTCTGTGCGCACACGCCGTCCGCCAATGCAAGGCTAAGGACAAACACAACCCACCAGCGCGGAGATCGCCGTGGGGACACGCTCAGCACAGCGAGCACCCGGCCCCAGTCTTGAGAGAGGCCGTGGCACGATCGAACGAGGCACTACGGCGGCCCTTTACTTGAGCTGTTATGATAACCTTCCGTTTATTGGCATGATTTTAGATTCTTGTCAAAGAATGGGGACCTGTCAAGTTTGACAGGTTCTGCCAGGCCTAGGACGGCATGAAGTTTTTGCCTTCCCGGGCTGGGCACACGGGATATCCACCAGAATGACCGCACGCTTCTTTTGCCGGAGGGGTCAGTCGCTAAAGCCAAGGACCTGGCGGGTTGGCCAGAGCCGCGGGCGATCGAGCACGCAACCTGAGGGATGTTGGCCATGGGCACCCATGCTGCTGATGCTGCTCGGCTGCCTCTTGTTCGTCTCGAGCCTGGGAGCGCAGCTCAAGCAGAGCCGGAGAGTACTGATTGTCAATGATCTTGGGACCGTCTCATCACCTGGTTTCTCGGAAGTGGATCAAGCAATCTTGAGCGGTCTACGGAATTCGGCTTACCAGATTGAGTTGTATCAAGAGAGTCTGCAACTGACGTATTTTCCAGACGAAGCTTCCCAGCGCCTGTTTCGCGAGTCGCTTATACAAAAGTATTCAGATCGCAAGCCCGACGTGATTATTGCGGCCGGATCGGCATCCCTCAAGTTCATCGCCGAGTCGCAAGAAAGCTTCATCAGACATACGCCGATCATTTTCTGCATAGTTTTAGGGGAAATTCCGAGCCAGCTAAATTCCGGCAGGCACTACACGGGTGTTTTGGGCAGGCTACACCCGGCGGAGACTTTGAATGCTGCGCTGCACTTGTTGCCTGGAACAAAGCACGTCGTGGTCGTGGGTGGCGCGGGCAAGTTCGACGAAACGTGGGAAGGCGTAGCAAAACAGGCTTTCCAAAACTACGAATCGAAGCTTGATTTCACGTATCTTACGGGCTTGACGATGCCTGTCCTGCTTGAGCGCCTTGGGCATCTGCCAAGCAATACGATTGTCTATCACACTGCAATCTCACAAGATGCCGCGGGAGAACGATTTATTGATTCGGCTCAATCGGTGCCCTTAGTGGCCGCAGCGGCGAATGCCCCGGTTTTTGTCATGGACGATGTGGATCTTAGGGCAGGAACTGTGGGCGGCGACCTGGTGAATTGGGCCGACGATGGTCATGCCGCCGCAGAGATGGCTGTGCGGGTCCTCAACGGCGAGAAGCCCGAGGATATTCCCGTCGTGGTTAGCAACCACGCCTACATGTTTGATTGGCGAGCCCTAAAGCGCTGGGGGATGAAAGTTAGCGACCTGCCGCCCGGTAGCGTCGTGCTCCATCGAGAGCTCAGCTTCTGGGAAATCTACAGACGATACATTGTCGCCAGTGTCATACTTGTTTTCGCTCAGGCCCTGATTATTTTCGCGCTTCTCAGGCAACGAGCCAAGAGAAGAAAGACCGAGGCGGAGCTGGTTCGTTCGAACGAGCAGCTTCGTTTGGCCATGGAGCATGGCAAAACGGTTGGCTGGGACCTAGATGTCAAGACCAGTCGGGTGGTTTGGTTTGGCGATTTACCTACGATGTTTGGGATCAAGTCCGAAACCTTCGCCGGGGACATCGAGGAGTTCTATAGGTATGTGTACCCTGCTGATCGGAAGCGAATCTCGGACGCCGTGGCGGAAGCGAGGCAAGCTCACAAGCCCTTTGCTCAGGAGTTCCGGATTCTTTGGCCTGACGGCACGGTCCGTTGGATTGTCTCAAGAGGTACGCTGGAAGACGCGAGGAACCGCGAGCCCAAGCGTATGGTCGGCATGGCGGTTGATATCACCGAGCGCAAACGGGCGGAAGAGGCGCTCGAGAACTCGGAGCGGAAGTTTTCGAGTGTCTTTCATCAAAGCCCCCTAGCCATCGCCATTACGAGGCTGCAGGATCATCGCTATGTCGAAGTCAACGAAACGTACGAGCACCTGACCGGGTGGCGCCACGACGAAGTGATTGGCCGAAGTCCCTTGGACATTAGCCTCTGGGTCGATCCTGTTCAAAGAAAGGAATTCGTGAAGCGTCTTCTGGCTGAAGGCGCGGCCCGAAATGTCGAGGTTCGGGTTCGCAGGAAAGACGGTCAGATCCGAACAACCTTGGGGTCCTCGGAGATAATCGGTTGCAACGGTGAGCCTTGTGTCCTTTCTGTCTTCTCGGATGTGACCGATCTTAACCAGGCTGAAGACGCGGAGCGAGCTTCCGAGCATCGATTCCGGCAGTTTTTTGACACCTTGCCGGAATACTGCTTTATGACTTCGGCGGATGGCGAAATCTTGGACGCCAATCCCGCAGCCTGCAAGGCTCTCGGTTACCTAAGAGAAGAACTGATAGGGAAATCTTTGTCCACGATTTATGCTCTTGGGTCCGTCACTAACATGGTTGATTTGCTTGAAAAGTGGCAGAGAACAGAAACACTGCACGACGAGGAGATGATCATAGTCACGAAAGAAGGGCAAAAGCGAACCGTGCTCCTCAATGCGGGATCAGTGAAAGACGCCGACGGAAACCTCCGGTATTCGACTACCGTGCTTGTGGATGTCACTGAGCGGCAGCAGGCCGAAGCCGCTTTGCGCGAAAGCGAAGAGCGCTTTCGCCATGTCGCCAACGCTGCTCCGGTCATGATCTGGATGTCCGGCCCGAGAAAGCTCTGCACCTATTTCAATCAGTCCTGGCTGAATTTCACCGGCCGCCCACTGCACTCAGAACTGGGAGACGGGTGGGCGGGGGGCGTGCACCCCGAGGATTTGCAACATTGCATGCAAACCTATGCAAGTGCGTTCGAGAGACGCGAACCTTTCGAGGTGGAGTATCGCCTCCGGCGACATGATGGTGAGTATCGATGGATTTTTGATCGAGGAGTGCCGAGATTTGACCCGGATAATTCCTTTTCCGGATACATCGGTTCGTGCATCGACGTCACCGATCGCAAACTGGCGCAAGAGTCTCTTTCGAACATCAGCCGTAGATTGATCCAAGCCCAGGAAGAGGAGCGCGCGTGGATCGCCCGAGAGCTTCATGACGACATCAATCAGCGAATTGCTTTGGTCACGGTTAATCTGGAGCGCTTACAAAAGGACTTTTCTTCTCTGGCAGCTGCGGCAACCAGTCAACGCCTCGAAGAGATACGTGAACTTCTTTCAGGTCTCGGGAGCGACGTGCAAGCCTTGTCGCATCACCTGCACTCCTCAAAGCTGGAATACCTGGGCATCGCGGCAGCAACCGCGAGTTTCTGTAAAGAGCTATCCGCGGAGCACGGAGTAGAGATTCAGGTTCACACCGATCAGATCTCGAGGAAGCTGCCTCCGGAGATCGCGCTTTGCCTGTTTCGCGTCTTGCAGGAAGGGCTCCAGAACGCCGTTAAGCATAGCGCGTCGCGGCACTTCGAGGTTTGCCTCAACGGTGCACCGGATGAGGTTAAGCTGACGGTGCGCGATTCGGGAGTTGGCTTTGACCCCGAACAAGCAATTACGGGCAGCGGCTTGGGCCTCACTAGCATGAAGGAACGTCTGAAACTGGTCCATGGACAACTTTTCATAGATGCCCAACCGGGGCGCGGCACCGTAATTCGCGCCACTGTTCCGCTGAACCTTGGCGCTAGGGCCGCGCACCCCGGGACTACCTGAGACACGGCGTTTCCTGAAGGCATGGCCGGTGATTTCGGGCGCGCAGTGTGATCATCGGTTCTTTTGAGCCAATCAATCCGTTACTGACAAATTGTTTGCCTTCAAGGACTGCGGCGACGGCCGGGAATAGATCGTTTGCAGCTCGTGGTTTGTGGACGTAGCCTTGCGCACCTGAGCTGAGCGCCTCTTCCACTACCTCGGAGGAGCCTTCCTGGGTGAGGAAGACGATTCTGGATCTGGGGGCTAGCTCTCGAATCCGGCGTGCCGCCTCGATTCCGTTCAGTCCAGGCAGGCCAATGTCCATGAGGATCAGATCGGGATGCAATTCTCTTGCGCGACGAACTGCCTCTAACCCATCTGAGGCTTCACTTACGACTTGGACGTCTGGCTTTTCCCGAAGCAAAGTTGACACGAACGCGCGGAAGGGCCCGAAGTCTTCTACGAGGAGGACGCTGTTCATTGTTCGCATGGTTTTAGCCCTCGGCCGTTTTCCTTTTCCATAGCATCTTGCTTGACCCTCAACAATCCGGACGAGCCTGCAAGCTGGACTAGGAGAATCACCTTAGGTCGTGTTGTGTCCGTTTGGCCGAGGTTGTCGTAACCCCAAAAGCAGACTGGCTTTCCAATCTATCTTCCCTGTAAGAAGTGACAGTTGAGCCTTCTGGCGACGTATTCCAACCTTCTTAACTGGAAATTGTCCAGGTGTTGGCCGCAATTCTGCTCCGCCCGCCGGTCGGTCCAAGCAGAGTGGAACGCAGCGAGGAAACTCGTTCCAAATGCGAGCGAGATTCGATAGCAAGAATTCCGGGGAAGAGGTGCTAAATGAAGGGCCGCACACTGGTATTATCGATAGCTTTGCTTGCCGGAACCGTCTTTCCGGCGCAGGCCATGGCTCAGTCGGATTCCAATCAAAAGGTGGAAGAACTGCAAAAACAACTCGACGAACTGCGCAAACAAATGAGCAAGCTCGAGGCGCAGCTCGGCGAACTGCGAAGCAAGGCGACGGAGGCTGCCGCCCCCACGGCAGCCCCGCCGGCCGCGCAGGAAGGTACCATCCAAGCAACGCTGCCCCCGGCGCAAGCTGCCCCTTCCAAGCAAGTGGGAGAGGCGACGGCAACCTACACTACCTTCTCCGAGGACAGTGTTGCTGCTGCGCGTTTTAATAACGTTCCTCTTGATCCCAAATACCACGGTTTTTTTCGCTTACCGGGTACGGAGACGCTCCTGAAGATTGGTGGCTACTTCAAAACGGATTTCATCTACGATCTCAAACCAGCCGGAAACACGGACGCGTTCGTCCCATCTTCGATTCCCATCCCGACGGTGGTCGGCGTGAACAATACGACCGTTTCGATCCGTCCGACACGCCTGAGTCTTGACTTTAGAGTTCCCACCACGAACATTGGAGATGTGCGCTTCTATGTCGAGGGCGATCTCTTTGGAACTAATGCAACTACACCCCGCTTACGTCATGCCTACGCTCAGGCAAGGAACGTCCTGATTGGCCAAACCTTTTCAAATTTCATGGACCCGGACGGATTCCCTGACACTCTGGACTTCCAGGGACCCAACGGCATGGTGAGCGTGCGAAATCCGCAGCTGCGCTATGGACTCGCGCTGACACCGAGTACGACTCTGTACATCTCCGTGGAGAAGCCCAGTTCTGACGTAATCTTTAAGACTCCGCAATTCTCAAACCAGCCCAATGCTCCTGGCCCGGATGGCGCGATCCGGTTGCGTCAGGAATTCGAACGGGGACATTTCCAGGTCGCCGCAGTATTTCGTTCCATCGCTGCTTTTGTTCCAACCACACCGACGCCGAAAACGGATTCTGTTTTTGGATGGGGAGTGAATGTCTCCACTGGGCTAGAGACATTCGGCAAGGACGAAGTAATCTTTGCCCTGGCCTTCGGGCACGGAATCTCTCGGTATCTCCAGGACACCTCCGGACTGGGGATTGACGCAGAACCAAAATCCTCCACGGGCCTGAAAGCTACTCCCGCGGTGGGAGTTGAGGCAGCTTATCAGCATTATTGGCTGAAGACGCTGCGGTCTAGCGCCATCTACTCCTACGCCGCAGTGAACAATACGGCCTTCCTCGCCTCAGCGGCCCCGGCCACATATAACCATGCCACTTACATGGGCTCCAACTTGATTTGGAATCCGTATGGGTCGCTTAATGTCGGCGTGGAGTTTCTCTACGGCTGGGCAATGGAGCAAAGCGGCCTAAAGGCAAATGCGCCACGCATTCAATTCAGCGCAAAGTACAGCTTCGTGAAGGTGGACGCAGACCGGTAGAGGTTTCTGCGCCATGAGCCTTGCGGCTCAGGTTCACTTGTGAGGCAAAGACCCTCTTGAGACCGCTCAAATGACCAGGGATACGCGTCCGTCTCGCATGATTCGGGCTCCGCATTTAGGGAGAATCGCTCCCGGTTTGACGAGCCTGCTGAAATATCAGCGATTGGACCTCCCTTGGGATCTGCGCGCTGGATTGTCGGTTGCCGCAGTAGCGCTCCCGGTGGGTGTGGCCTATGCACAACTCGCCGGATTCAACCCTGCTGTGGGGCTATATTCAAGCATCCTTCCCCTTCTCGCATACGCGATCTTCGGAACCTCTCGCCAACTCATCATTGGCCCCGATGCAGCCACCTGCGCCCTGGTAACGGCAGCGGTGGCTCCTCTGGCCTCCGGCGATCAGCAGCTCTACGAATCTTTATCCGTAACACTGGCTGTCCTGGCAGGCATCTTGTGCATCGGAGCCAGCTTCTTGAAATTGGGCGCACTGGCGGATTTCTTGTCGAAGCCAATCCTGGTCGGGTTCCTGAATGGAATCGCGTTAAGCATCATTCTCGGTCAGATTGGCAAGATCTTTGGTTATTCCATAACGAAGGGAGGAATCGTACCGCGACTGACGGAATTCATTGAGAAGCTCGGGCTTACGCATTGGCCTACGCTCGCCGTGGGTTTGGGCACATTTCTGGTCTTGCTGGCCGCGCCACGGCTGTTTCGCGGGATTCCTGCAGCGCTCGTGGCCATTATCGTCGCGGCGATAGCCGTTCGCGTGCTGGGTCTGGAAGGGCAGGGCGTTAAGACCGTCGGTGACGTGCCGGCCGGGCTTCCTCATGTCCGAGTTCCACAGGTTCCCCTGGCTTTGCTTCCCAGCCTTCTCGGAGATGCTGCAGGTTTGGCGCTCGTCACCTTCTCGAGCATGATGCTGACCTCGCGCAGCTTCGCCTCCAAAAACAAATACGACATCGACGCGGACCGGGAATTCGCGGCCCTCGGTGTGGCCAATATTGCCTCCGGACTTTCTCAAGGTTTTGCCGTCAGTGGTGCGGATTCTCGAACCGCCACTAGCGATTCGACTGGCGGGCGAACGCAGCTTACCGGACTTGTCGCGGCCGCAACCATCGCAGTTGTGCTGCTGTTTTTTACCGACCCTCTACGGTATGTCCCGGTTGCGGCTCTCGGTGCGGTACTCGTCAAGGCCGCGCTGTCTTTGATCGATGTTCCCTCGCTACGCACAATCTATAGGATTGACAACCGGGAGTTCGCATTATCGGTCCTTGCCACGTTGGGTGTGGTGGCAGTTGGCGCGATTCAGGCCATTCTCGTTGCGGTGGTTTTGGCGATCCTACGTTTCATAAGACTCGTATCACACCCAAAGATCGAGATCCTCGGAGAAGTGCAGGGCCTGCCAGGCTTTCATTCGATTGAGCGTCACCCCCAGGCCGCGACCATACCGGGTCTGACCCTTTTGCGTTTCAATGCGCCACTGGTGTTTTTCAACGCCCCCTATTTTAAGCGTGGAGTGATGGCAGCTGCGGACGCTGCGGGCCCTTCCCTGAAGTGGCTCGTGCTCGATATGCTCCCGATTACGCTCGTCGATGCCAGCGGACTTTACACCGCAGACGAAGTTGCGGACGCTTTGCGGGAGCGGGGCGTGCTTCTGGCCGCCGCGGGCCGGCAGACGGAATGGCGCCTCTGGGTGGAATCCCGGAGACGTGCCCCTGGTGATCGCAAGATACCTTTCTACCCCACATTCGGTGAGGTGATCACGGCCTATCAGAGCATGCAAGCTCTCCGGAGCGAGTCTCCATGAAAGCGGCGCGAATGGACTTGACCTTGCCCGGAGAGCACCGAAAGCCACGTCTTGGCACTGAAGCACGCGCAGGGCGAGTGCTTGGCGTGCTCCTTTTTACGGTCGTCTTCCTTACCTCCGGCACTCGTGGCCACTGGTTTGTTTCGGTTGGCCAAACATTCAGCGACGCTCGTCCCGCTTCGTCGGACAGCAGCTTGCTTCGCGAGATCATCACCTCGGGCCGTCTTACAGATCTGCGCTGGCCTGACTTTTCCGACTACCGGGACCACCTTCGGAGCCTTTACGAGCCGAACGCCTTTAGCTTGTTGTGGATTCACCAAGGACGGCCTACGCCACAAGCGTTAGCCATCATCGAAGTCTTCGAACAGGCGGACCGGAATGGATTGGACGCGGAAGATTATGACGGGTCTCGCTGGAAGGAGCGGCTGGCACGAGAGTTCCAAGCAGGCAATGATGCGCGCTTCGATGCGGCTCTTTCGGTTTGCGTCATGCGCTATGTTTCTGACCTGCACATTGGGAAGGTCAATCCCAGACATTTCAGTTTTGGCCTCAGCGTCGAAAGCAAAAAGTATGACCTGCCGCGATTCATTCGTGATCGTCTCGTGACTGGCCAAGATATCAAGGAAGCACTGGCCGAGGTCGAGCCGCCTTTTCCAGGGTATAAGCGCACCGTGGCGGCGCTCCGCAACTACCTTGATATCGCCCAACAAGATGACAGTGAGAAGTTGCCCGTTCCTTCCAAGACGCTCGAACCGGGAGACCGGTACGTCGGGGTGGTGCGCCTAACACGTTTGCTTCAGTTATTAGGGGACCTGCCGAAAGGGACACCAGTCCCCTCCGACGTTCTTTACGATGGGGCGGTCGTGGAGGGGGTGAAACGCTTCCAGCAGCGCCACGGTCTTCCGCCAGACGGGCTCCTCGGAGAACAGACTCTGAAGCAACTCAACACGCCCTTGAGTTTCCGGATACGGCAACTACAGCTGACGCTGGAGCGTTGGCGCTGGGTTCCTGAGGAGTTCCCGCAGCCGCCGGTAGTGGTAAATATTCCGGAATTTCGACTGCGCACTTACGACGATGTTGGCCGAAGCGTTCTATCCATGAATGTAGTTGTAGGCAAAGCACTCCGGCACGAGACGCCTGTCTTTGAGAAAGAGATGCGTTTCGTTGTATTTCGTCCGTACTGGAATGTGCCACCAAGTATCCAACGCTCCGAACTTGTTCCCGCGATTCGGCGCGATGTCAATTACGTCGCAAAGCACAACTACGAAATTGTCACGCAGGATGGACACTTTGTTAGCGCTGGTCAGGCGAGCGACGACGTTCTGCAGAAACTCAAGTCAGGCAAGCTGGCCATTCGACAAAAGCCGGGGCCAACGAACGCCCTTGGTTTGGTCAAACTTATGTTTCCGAACGAGTACCACGTTTACCTGCATAGCACGCCTTCGCAGCAGCTCTTTGCACGAGCCAGGCGGGATTTTAGTCATGGATGTATTCGCGTGGAGAAGCCCGCCGAATTGGCTGCTTGGGTTCTAAAAGACAAGCCCGAGTGGAGTCTGGAGCGCGTTCGCGCTGCGATGCAGGGTGGAGAGGATAATTTCCAGGTGAACCTGACCAAGCCGATCCCTGTGCTCATCCTCTACGGCACGGCCGTCGTCGATGAAGAGGGACGGGTACATTTCTTCGATGATCTCTATGGCCACGATGCCGCCCTTGAGAAGGTACTGGCCAAGGGATACCCCTATCCCGGGTAGTCGCTTTGCGGGAGGAGTGATTCGCGATGGGAAATAAGGATGACGGCAAGGCTAACGGCCGTTTGAAGCGCAAACAATACGAAAAGGAGCTCAGCAGACTTCAAGCTGAACTTTGCAAGCTTCAGGACTGGGTCAAATATAAGGGTCTGCGTGTCGTCGTGGTGTTTGAAGGTCGTGACGCCGCAGGCAAAGGCGGCACCATTCGTGCGATTACCGAACGGGTCAGCCCACGGGTGTTCCGCCTTGTAGCACTGCCCGCTCCATCCGATCGGGAAAAGAGCCAAATATACATCCAGCGCTACATCAGGCATTTCCCTGCGGCGGGAGAGATCGTAATCTTCGATAGAAGCTGGTACAACCGTGCTGGCGTGGAATATGTGATGGGTTTCTGCACGAAGGAGGAACACAGCAGGTTCTTGGAGCTCTGCCCCGTAGTCGAGAATTACGTCGTGGATGGCGGTGTTATTCTCATTAAATACTGGATGGAGGTTGGAAAGAAAGAGCAGCAGCGCCGATTTGAGGCCCGCATCAGCGATCCGGTTCGTCAATGGAAGCTAAGTCCGATGGACCTGGAATCATTTCGCCGCTGGTATGAGTACTCGCGAGCGCGCGATGAGATGCTGAAAGCCACTGATACAAAGCATGCGCCCTGGTACATCGTTCGTTCGGACGATAAGAGGAGAGCCCGGCTTAACTGCATCTCACATTTGTTGAGCATGATCCCTTACGGTAAGGTGCCCCGCGAAACAGTGAAGTTGCCTAAGCGTAAGGATAAAGAGAGTTATGACGACCAGGCCCCGCTAAGGGCGAGACACTTTGTCGCTGAGAAGTTCTAGTTGTTGGCGGGCCAGCGTAGCCGGGGCGCAGGTTGTGCCTCCCTTCGGCCCACTTTCTCCTTGACGAGCATCTGCTTCGTACCATTACTTGAATCCTTCTTCTGAAAATTGATTGTTCGTGCCCGCGACGCTGAAGCTGAAATACGCTTTGCTAGAGCTTAATGCCACGAAAAAGCTAAACACAACAGGCGTGCCTGGGCACGTCGTTGTGGCTGGAGGCGTGGCTGTCAGAGGTGTGGCGGTCAGTTGTCCAAAGGCGGTCGGCCCCGTTTCTTGATATGTGCCCGTGATTTGAGCAAGACAGGAACCTGCAAAGACCATGTTGCCGGTGAGACTACCGTTAGTGGCGGTGGTGGCTCCAACGAGCGGTCCGTTCCCAAAGGCGAAAGTTCCGCTGAACTGCGGCGGATTCTGCGCCTCAACCGAAGATGAGATTTTTCCGCACCCCCACGCCGCGATGAGAACTGCCGTGATTAATACAATGACTGCTTTCATGGTCTCCCCTCTTCTCCTGACGCCCAGTGTCCCTAGGCGCGCCGTTGCATCATGAGGTAAAGTCTAGCTGTCGCCGAGGCATTCTTGCCAGTGTCGGCAGCCTCAAAGACCGGGGCTTTTCAACTACGTCCTATTGGCGGGTCAACCGCGACCGGAAGCGGCGCCAGCCTTGGCATGCGCCGCTGCTAGGGCCGCCTCCAAAGCGCTGGTGACTGCGGCGACCTTGCCAAGCTCAAGAGCCTGTTCGGGCGTAGTCGTCGCAAACAGATGCATGATGCCGGCAATCAGACCCGTCCACCCGGTCTGGTGGCTCGCTCCCAGGCCGGCGCCGTTGTCGCCGTGGAAGTACTCGTAGAACGAGACGCAATTTCGCCAGTGGGGATCTTCTTGAAACTTTTTGGTTCGTCCATACACCGGCCTGCGACCGTCTTGGTCTAGCAAGAAAATGTTGGCGAGACGGCGCGCCAACTCTTGCGCGATCTGATACAACGTCATCTGCCGCCCCGACCCGGTCGGGCACTCTACAATAAAACCATTCCCGTAGTACATGTAATACTGCAACAGGGCGCGGATGATCAGAGCGTTGACGGGCATCCAAATCGGACCGCGCCAGTTGGAATTGCCCCCGAACATGGCACTATCGGATTCTGCCGGCAAGTACGACACGCGGTACTCCTGATCACCCGAACGAAAAATGTAAGGATGCTCGGCATGGTAACGGGACAGAGCACGAATGCCGTAGGGACTTAGAAACTCATTCTCATCCAGCATCTTCGAGAGAACCTTGCGAAGCTTGCTCTCGTTCAAGATAGAGGCCAGCCGCCGGCCAATACAACCTGTTTTCGTTGGATCGTGGATGAAAGCTGTGAGTTCGGGCCGCTTCGATAGAAATCTTCGAAATTCATTGCCGAGCCGCGGGTACTTCTCAACAGGTTCTCCCTCAAGCACGGTGACGGCGCACAGCGGAAGCAGTCCCACCATGGAACGCACTTTCAGGCGCTGAGCGCTGCCATCGGGCAGCCGCAGGATGTCGTAGAAAAAACCGTCCTCCTCATCCCACATTCCAACATTCTCGCCTCCATGTACCAGCGCCGCGGCAATCCACAAGAAGTGCTCGACGAGCTTGATGCACATCTCGGTATAAGCTGGTCTCTCCAGGGCCAACTGTAGGGCGATCTCTAGCATGTTCTGGCAGTACAGCGCCATCCAAGCCGTACCGTCTGCTTGTTCAAGGTATCCCCCGGTGGGAAGCGGCGCACTGCGGTCGAACACACCGACGTTGTCAAGCCCCAGGAAACCGCCCTCGTAAGCGCTCCTACCGGTGCGGTCCTTACGGTTCACCCACCAGGTGAAGTTTAGCAGTAGCTTCTGGAAGCTGCGCTCGAGCCAGTCCACGTCACCCTTGCCTTGCCGGGCTTTCTCGACACGGTAAGCAAAGATCGTGGACCAGGCATGCACCGGAGGATTGACGTCGCTGAAGTTCCACTCATACGCAGGTAGCTGGCCGTTGGGGTGCAAATAATGGTCGCGCAACATGAGGTCCAACTGCTGCTTGCTAAAGTCTTCGTCAACCAGACGCAGAGCCAAAACATGAAAGGCCAAGTCCCAAGCGGCGTACCAAGGGTATTCCCATTTGTCCGGCATCGAGATGATGTCCGCGTTGTACATGTGATGCCAGTGCTCGTTGCGCGGGGCTGCACGCCGATTCGTTTTGAAAGGATCGACGTCATGCTCCTCGAGCCACCGGTCGACGTCGTAGTAGTAAAACTGCTTGGACCACAACATCCCGGCAAGCGCTTGGCGCATGACATTCGCCTCGTCGGCGGTCAACGACGACGGGATGACCGCTGCATAGAACGTGTCCGCTTCCCGCTCGCGCATCTGCATGACTACGTCGAAGCTTGTCGCAAAAGAAGCGAATTGGCTGTCTTGTTGCGGCGGTAATGGGGGCGCCACGTCGCTGAGACGCAAGCGAACGGTTTGAAATTGTCCCGGTCCGAAGGTCAACCGATAATGGGCAGCCGCTTTGGTCCCAATGTTTTGCGGGTTTACCGCCCCTTCGCGGCGATCGACGATGTAGTCGTTGATACCGTCCTTGACATAGGGCGTCGGGTTAGGCGCTTGAAAGAGACGCTGCTTATTCGTTTCATTCTCGGTGAAAAGCAATCGAGCCGCGCCGTCACAGTACAAGAAACGATCACCTAATTCAGGGTGAGAGGCGGAGATCACACTGTTGCCTGCCCCGGTTGGTACCTTTTGCAGCACGGGCCGAGGGACACCTTGTCTCCTGGACCAAACATTTCGAAACCAAAGCGTCGGAAGCAGATCGAGCGTAGCCGGCTCGGACCCGCGATTGAAAATCGTTATTCTAACCAGGATGTTTTCCGGTTTCTCCTTGGCGTATTCCACAAACACATCGAAATAGCGATCATCTTCAAAGATGCCAGTATCGATCAGCTCGTACTCAAGCTCGTTCCGCGTTCTTTTCCGGTTGTTTTTTACCAGGTCGTCGTATGGGAATGCTCGCTGCGGATATTTGTAGAGATATTTCATGTAGGAGTGCGTTGGCGTGCTGTCCAGATAGAAGTAGTACTCCTTGACATCTTCGCCGTGATTACCTTCACCGTTCGTCAGGCCGAAGAGACGCTCTTTCAGGATGGGGTCCTGGCCGTTCCACAACGCGAGGGCAAAGCATAGATATTGTTGATCGTCGGAAATACCCGCGAGCCCGTCTTCGCCCCAGCGATACGCGCGCGATCGTGCCTGGTCGTGACTGAAATAGTCCCAGGCATTGCCATCTTGACTGTAGTCTTCGCGAACGGTGCCCCACTGGCGCTCACTCAGGTATGGCCCCCATTTTTTCCACGGCACACTTTGCAGGCGCGCCTCCCTCAGACGTGTCGCTTCTGTTCGTTTCGCCCATGATGAGGCCTCCTCGGCGTGTCCTCGCGTTTGTGTCGCGCACCTCGCCGATTTATCCAGCAGAACCCTTCGCGGAGGTCGCACAACCAGGGCCTCTGGCCGACGAAAACACCGAGATGCCTTAGCACTTTCTTCGCTATAGACTAGAGATGGAACTGTTAATACTTACAGTGTCGTTCAAGGATAATGTTCATCGATAAGTGAGAATGAGTTTTTGGACCGCAGGTTTGTGCGGGATCACTGTCTGTTTCAGCGGCAGTCTCGCCGCCAACGTTGGCCATGCTCAGGATCTCGCTCCTCGGGCCTACGTCATTACGCCCATCCATTCGAATGCGATCACGCTGACGTATTCCTTTTTTGATGGCAGCCTTGTCTTTGAGGGAACCATCCCCATCACGGGCGCTCAAGCGAGGGTCAATGTCACGATTTTTAATTACTCCCATTCCCTTAAGCTTTTCGGACGCACGGCAAACTTCACCGGTTCGTTACCCTATGGCATAGGACACTTACGGGGCACCGTTGTCGGCGCGGAGGCCCTTGCGTACCGATCCGGGCTCCTGCCGGCCTCTGTCCGCTTCTCTGTGAATCTCGTGGGCGGCCCCGCAATGAACGTCGCCGAATACACGAAATGGCGGCAAAGAACTATTGTAGGCATCAGCCTCAGGCTAGTTCCGAAGACTGGCCAATACGACCCGACAAAACTGATCAATTTCGGCACCAACCGCTGGGCCTTCAAACCCGAGCTCGGCTTTTCCGAGCGCTGGGGGCATTGGATTCTGGATGCATACGGAGGAGCTTGGCTCTATACCACGAACCCCGAATTCTTTTCGCACAATCAGTTTTCGCCCGGCACGAACACGCAGACGCAAAGCCCCATCGGCTCTTTCGAGGGGCACCTCAGCTACGATTTCAAGCGGCGGCTCTGGGTGTCTCTCGATGGCAATTATTGGTTTGGCGGCACGACAAGCCTAAATGGAGTAGAAAACTTCAGCACTCTTCAGCAGAATTCGCGGGTCGGAGCTACTGCTGCGATCCCTTTAAGCAGGCATCAGTCAATAAAACTAAGCTACAGCAGTGGCGCATACGTTCGGTACGGGGGGAACTTTCAAAATGTCTCTGTGGCTTGGCAATATTCCTGGCTGGGGAGACCTAATTAGCTGATTGAAACCTTTTTTTGCCTGGGTGGACGGAGGGTGCAATTTTGATGAATTTCCCACTGCTTGTGTTTGCCATGTCGTTTCTGTTGTTGTCTCTGGCCGCTGCGGTCGGTGACATTGTCCGCAGCAAAATCCATCCCTTGGTGGAAGAAGAGCGGGATGATTTTGGCATTATCCTCAGCGCAACGCTGACCCTGCTCGGACTCCTCATAGGTTTCAGCTTTTCCATGGCCATCAGCCGGTACGATCAGCGCAAGAATTACGAAGAGGCTGAGGCCAACGCGATCGGCACGGAGTATGTGCGGGCGGACTTGCTTCCCCCTGGAGACAGGGCGAGAGTACGTGAACTACTCAGGATGTATGTCGATGAGCGCGTGCTGTTCTACACCACGCGCGACCGGGGCGGGCTTGCCAAGATTAATACCGATACAGCCGAACTGCAGAATGAGCTGTGGGCGACCGTCCGACCGGCAGCGACTGGCCAGCCCACGGCCGTTGTTGCCCTCGTGATTTCCGGCATGAACGACGTGTTGAACTCGCAAGGATACACGCAAGCGGCGTGGTGGAACCGCATCCCTCTTGCAGCATGGGCGCTGATGGCGGCCATCGCCGTCTGTTGTAATTTGTTGGTCGGCTATGGCGCACGGCGGAGAGATTGGCACATATTTCTGATCTTACCGATTGCTGTTTCCCTAGCGTTCTTTCTGATATCGGACATTGACAGCCCACGCGGCGGGGCCATTCGGGTGGCACCCCACAATTTGATTAGTGTTTCCGAATCTTTGCGGGCGCAATAGATTCTACGAAATGTTCGCTAGATGCGCTGATGCGCTGGTACCTCGCGTTGCCTTTTTATTGCGGGCTAACGCTTGACCGGAGTCCGAAAAACCATCGTTTGGCTGGGGCAAAAGCAGAACTCTTCTCGACCGCGGATCGCTTTCAGGAAATCATTGGCAGGTGCCGTCGTCCACGAACTGGTTGTTTGCCGCCATGGCCGCCAGGGAGTGAGCGCAGCTCAGAATTTTCTGGTCTAAGGGGTCATTGTCCAGGGCATCGGGTGAAACATAGGTGCGCGACCTATTTGCTTCCACAAATCTATTGCTCAACTGCTTCATGTTGTTGAATTCATTGTTCAGCAATCGCAGACCGTTTCGGTCCGCGTCGGTTGAGGCGGCTACGGAAACCAGCCGGAGGTTCTGTTGCGCCTGCCCACGAAAGCTTGCGACCCAATCTTCCGTCACTGGATATCCCTGGCGAATGGCATTTATCAGGGCAATCCGCCACTCCCTGATTACGGACATCTCCTCGATCCCTGCCTTAAGGAAATCTTTGGAGAATCCAGGCGTGGTTGATGGACTCGCCTCCGAATTGGTTGCCGGAGTATTTGCGGTCGGCGGCGACAGGCTCAATACCATTTGATTTCCTTTAAAACTGATTGAACCATTCGCCACCCGCGTCAATGCTTCGATATCGACATAGTAGCGCCCGCCCATTTCCATTACGGTCAGCTCTCCAGGATGTCCGGTGAGAACGAGTGTCCGATTCTGCGGAGCAGCGAATAGCTTAACGAGAACCGGCAGGGTTGAGAAAAACGCGAGCGCGAGAAAAAGGGCGATCCTGCTCCCGAGTAAAAGGGGCTTTCGAGAGTCTTTCTGATCGACTTCGTTCCACGTCTGGGAATCTGCCATTTACCCTCGCTCGGCCTAAGTCATTAAAGCGACGATGATGGTGCCCCACGTTGTGAGCAGGATATGTCCGAACGCAACGGTGTAGGAATAACCCAGCGTGGCAACCGGGCTGTCTGACTTCTCTTGCACGGCGGCGACGCCAGCTATCATGGTTTGAGCGCCCGCGAGTCCACCGAGCAGCAGTACCGGGTTTAGCCTCACAACGTAGCGGCCAAAAAAGAGGCCAGAAATCAGGGGCGTGAGCGTCACCACAATGCCCCCCAGGAAGAGAATGTAGCCGTATTGTCGCACAGCCGTGATGAAAATCGGGCCAGCCTTGAGCCCCACCATGGCCACGAATGCCGCCAAGCCTATGTCTTTCATGAAATGAATCGCACCATCGGGTATTTTGCCGAACCATGGTTTCACCGATCGCAGCCAGCCGACCATTACACCGGCGAGCAACGTACCCACACTGGTCCCGAGAGTGATCCTTAGATGGCCCAGCGGTATCGTGACGACGGCACCAAACAAAACGCCGAGAAATATTGCTGTTCCGAGGACAATAAAATCGGTATCTTCCGTGGGATGAATCATTCTGCCAACCAGGGGCGCAAGTCGTTCGACGGCGGCCTGGGGACCGGATACTTCAAGCGTATCGCCGCGCTGAACGACGGTGCCCGGGCCAATGGGAATCGATTGCTCGCCTCGAGTGATGCGACGAATCAAAACGCCGCGCGCTTCATCGGTGTTTTCGTTGATCGCGCGGAGAGTTTTCCCCGCGAAGCGGTCGCTCGTGACATAAAGCCCAAAGGAAGCCACGGGAATGTCCAGCAATTCTGGATCCGTCGCCTCGATGGAGGAAGGACCAAGCAGATTGATTAACGCCTCGGTCCTTCCAAGAACGGCAACCGTGTCGCCTGCCTCCAGCACGGTGGTCGAAACCGGGGAGAAGATCTCGCCACTGCGACGAATGCGTTCGACAAAGAGACGTGCGCCGGACACTGATCTTTCGGCTTCAGCGATGGTTTTCCCGGCCACCTGCCCATTCGGCGGAATGGTGTACGCTCGAAAGCTGATAGGTTGCCACGCAGAGGACACGCCAAGTTTGGTGTGCTTAATGCCCAAAGCGTCTTCCACTTTCTTTGATTCGGCCCGCAGGTCTATCCCCAGGAGTTTCGGTCCGAAGCTGCTGCACACCAGGATCACGCCCAGAGTTCCGAAAATGTAGCAAATTGCATCGGCGACCGCGATGTGCGAGATCCATTGCTGCTTCTGATCATCTGAAACGGACAAGGCACGGATAGCTTCACCGGCAGTTCCGATTACCGGAGATTCGGTCAATGAGCCGGATAACAAGCCAGCGGCGTAGCCGGGATCCAGTTTCAAGAAGCGGGCGACGACGTAAGCTGCGAAAAGACCAACAACGGGCACAAACACACCGAGGAGAACCCATCGCCACCCATCGCCTTTCAGATTCTGGAAAAAACCGGGTCCGACCGAATAGCCGATCCCGAAAAGAAACAACAGGAACAGCATCGCCTTCGCTTGATCGGATACGGGCACATGAAAGAAATTTCCAATAAAAACGCCGCCCAACAGCGAACCGGTCACAACTCCAAACCCCACACCGTGAAACTTGAGCTTCCCGATGAAATATCCGATGCCAATTGCCAGATAAACGGCCATTTCCGGATATTTGGTGAAGACGGTCGCAAGCGATTTCATGTGCCGTTCCTTCTTTGCGCGGCTCTGGACCGTTCAACGGATCCAAGATGTGCGACCGTCCAGAGCCCAAAGAAGTTCCCTGCGCTCAGGCATGTGGCCCAAGAGAACCCCGGCTGAACGGGGAATACTTGTTCGCCGAAGATTGCCAAGCGGAATCGCCGACGAGCTATCGCCCCGCCGCTTTTTGCGACTTTTCGGGTTTCCCGTCGTGCTTCGAAGCCTCGAAGGCATCCCGGTAGCCGCGCGCAATCGAGCGAACCCCGCGCCCTATTTCTTCATAGACCTCGTCGTCCAAATTCGCGAGGGACACGCGCAGGGACCAGTCTGGCGCGTCGAAGCCGCCGCCATTCAAAAGCACGATTCCGTGATCGTCGGCCAAACGAAACGCCAGGTCGAGCGGATGCACGTTCTTCTTGAGGTACTCGACGGCTTCCTCCCCAATCCTCTTACGGGCAAAGAACTCGAAGTCAATCAAACCGTAATAGGCGTCGTACAGTGGGTTGGGGGAAAGCTCAATGCCTAAGCCTTCGATCATTGCCTTGGCACGCCGCTGCACAATGTCCATGCAGGCCTTTTGATAAAGCTTGGCTCCATCCATCATCTCGGCAAGAGAGAACAGGCTCATCATGACCTGCTGGGGCAGGGAAAGCCCCGAGGTGTGGTTGAGGGCCACATCCCGGCTGTCGGCGACAATGCGGTCAATGAACTTGATCTTGCGCGGCTCGAGAGTCAGCGCGCCGTAGCGTTTGTCGAGTGCCTTGAGATCGGCATCTGGCAGCTTCGTGATCAACCGGTCGAAGAGATTCTCTTCGTGCACGGCAATGAGGCCCAGCCGCCATCCGGTGGCCCCGAAATATTTTGAATAGGAGTACACGCCGATCGTGTTGTACGGCAGTTCGCCGAGCAAGGAGCGAAAGTCCGGGACGAAGGTTCCATAAACGTCGTCGGTCAGCAGCATCAGATCGGGACGCTTGGTCTTTACCAAATTCGCGATCTTACCGATCGTCTCTTTGCTCAGCGCGACGCCCGTCGGGTTGCCCGGATTCACGATGAAGAACGCCTTGATCTTAGGGTCTTCCAGCTTTTTGAGTTCCGTATCCGTAAACTGGAAGCGATTTTCCTGAGGAGCGTGGACATTGACCACGTTGAGGGCGTAGTCCTCGAGATGAGGCATTTCGATGTAGGGCGTGAAGATCGGTGTTCCTAAGGCGATCGTGTCTCCGGGACGTAGCAGACGGTTGGCTTTCAGGGACTTAAAGATGTAGCACATCGCGGCTGTCCCGCCCTCGGTCGCGTAGAGGTCGAATTTGCCGGCGGGCCGCGGGTTCCCGCACATCGCCCACATCAAGTACTCGTGCGCGATGCGTTCATTGTGCACCAGCATGCGGTCGGGAACCGGATAGTTGTCGCCAATGATAGAGTCTACGAGTTCGTGCACGAAGGCGTCCGGCTCGAACGCGAATTTTTTTACCGTAAACGCGACCATCTGCGAAAGAAACGACGCCCCGGGCATATCGGAGTGTTTGGCGAGCCAGGCCTCCAAACGGCCCGCGATGCCCTGCGCGCGGGGCATCCCGCCGATACCGGCGGGATGTTCCATCACGCGCTTGCTCTCGGTGATGGCAAACTGACCAAGCAGGAAATAACCCTCGCGCGGAGTCGTGGCAATCCAGTTGGGGTTGCCGCGGCCGGCGTTGAGGAATGCCGATTGCGTCGTGCGGGAAGTCTTCTTAGCGAGCTTAATGAGCTCGTCCTTAATCTCGAATGGGCTTAGCGTTTCAAAGTTACGAAGCTCCAATACGTCCATGGTTATCTCCTTTTACTGGCCTCTCGCAAGCACCATGATGAGGACCATGCCCCAGATGGTGAGCAGAGTGTTGCCGACGGCGTAGGTCACCGTGTATCCGAGCGCGGGAATCTGACTTTGGGCTCGATCGCAAACCAAGCCGAGCGAAGCCGTCGTTGTCCGCGCGCCGGAGAGGATGCCGAGCAGAATTGCGTCGTGGAACCGGAAGAGGTACTTGCCGATGAACATGCCAAAGACGAGGGGCAGGGTGGTCGCGACAGCGCCCCAGAGAAACAGCCCGATGCCCTGGGTTTTGAGTCCGTTAACGAAGCCAGGGCCTGCCGAGATTCCGACAACGGCGATGAAAATGTTGAGGCCAACCGAATTCATGAACCAGACGGTGGGAGAAGGAATCCGTCCGAACAGTGGGCGCACCGAACGCAGCCAGCCAAAGACGAGGCCCGCGATAAGCGCGCCGCCCGCGGTTGAAAGTGTCAGCGGTACGCCGCTGACTTTCAAGACCAAGGCGCCGACCAGGGCGCCCAGTGTGATTGCTCCGCCGATGAACGCGACATCGGCGATATCGGTCGGCCGGTCCATAACCCCGAGCATTTTGGACGCAGCGGCGATATCTTGTGTGCGCCCAACGAGAGTAACTATGTCCCCACGATAAATCTGCGTGTTAGGGAGGATGGGGATTGTCGTGGCGGTTGCGCCGCGTGTGATCCTCCGCAGAAAAACGCCGCGTGAGCCGGGTCGCTGAGCGAGTTCAGCAAGGGTCTTACCATCAACCTCTTTATTGGTTACGTAAACGTCGACGCCTTCCACCGGAACGCTGAGCAGTTCGGGATCGTCGACCTCGATCGAGACTTCACTGGCGGCTTTCGTGAGCGAGTCGCGCGAACCAGCGACAGCCGCCACCTTCGCGCGTTCGCCAATGATGCTCACGAGTGCCTCACGAGAACCTGCGACGGCCACAACGTCGCCCTCACGCAATACGGTGTCTGCGGTCGCTTCCTCAATGACCCCGTCACGACGCAGGCGTTGGACAAAAACGCGCGCATTGGGGACCATGGCCTCCGCCTCGATAGCGCGGAGACCGATAACTCTGGCTCCAGGCGGCACACGGAATGCTCGCATTTCCCAGCGGTGCCAGGCCGTGCCGGCCCCGCCGACTTCCTTTTTCCCGCCTTGCTTCTCTTCGTATTCCTTGCAGGCAGCAACGAGGTCAATACGAAGCAATGCAGGGCCGACCAGAGCGATCACGATCGCGGAGCCAACGGTGCCGAACATGTAGGTCACGGCGTAAGCGATCGGCATGGAGTCGATCAAGCGTTTGGCGTCGGCGGCGGCCAAGCCCAGTCGATTGATCGCGTCCGTTGAGAGGCCCAACGCAGCGGAGATTGTCTGTGAGCCTGAGTAAAGTCCCGCAGCGTAGCCCAGGTCGTAGCCGGCAAACTTGGCGATTACTACCGGGACTAACAGGCACAGCACACACTGGACCACCGAAAACAGCGCCTGTGGAAGGCCGTCTTTGGCGACACCGCGGACAAACTGCGGCCCGACGCCGTAGCCGACGGCAAACAGAAACAAGAGGAAGACGGTGGCCTTCAGCGGTGCCGAGATGGTGATGCCAAGCTGTCCGATGAGCACGCCGGCCAGAAGCGTGGCGGTGACCGAACCCAAGCCAATTCCTTTGAAGGTAAATTTGCCAAAGTAGTACCCAAGAGCGAGGGTCAAGAAAATGGCGATCTCCGGGTATTGTCGGAGAGTTGCTGCGATCCACGATGCCATGCCCATCATTTACCTCCATGCTTTGTGGCGCTGACCTGTGTTAACAAGACGGAGATTAAGGTCGGCAAGAACTCAAATCACCTGTCAGAGCTGACAGGTCTCGCCGGGGTAAACGAAGGCATTCAAAGGCAAGTCGCGGCATAGGCCAAAGGTTGGTCTCTACACTCATTCTTTGAGGTGCTACGATTTCAGTACTAGCGTTGTCAGATTCCGCCCGCTAGTCTCCTGATGCCGCCCGCGCTGACTTGCCCCTGGCAGCCTTCGCCGCGTGCGTAACATCGTCACTCGGCGGCTTTGCAGATCTTAAAAAGGCTGGATTTAACAGCTTTAGTCCAAGCGCTGCCGCGTAACCGTGGATTTCCTTGACATCCAGTTTGCGCATAAACTCAATGGTTTCCGCGTCGATGACTTGGCCGGGAACCATAATTGGAAATCCAGGCGGGTACGGGATCACGAAATTCGCGGAAACCAGCTCGGGGCCGTCCTTCAAACGTTTATCGATCTCCGGGCTGAAGAGCTTCAAGTGCTCGCATTGTTGTTCGCGATAGGCTGCGAAGAATGCGGAGCGCATGTCTCCTTCGCCCGTCATGCTAGAAGGGTCTTGACGGAAGCGATTGAAGAAAGAGGTGAAGTTCGGAAGGTTCGGCACGTCCGTCATGAGGGACTTCACCCGTGCCGCAAAGGTTTGCTGCCCTGCGCTGCCTCCGTCCGCGAGTTTCTTTTCGATCCCCTGCGAAATCTCGACGAGCACTTTAATGAGCTGAGCGATATCGCTCCGCGTATTGTTGATGTTTGTCTGCAACAGAACGCTATTTCGCGATGTCTTGTTAAGCTGGATGTCGTAATCGGCCGCAAGCATATTCTTGAACTGCGTGCCGTCAAATCCCGCGGAACCGCAGACAAGCGTCAGACGTGTTACGTCGAGGGCAAATTCATCCTCTCTCAGCGCATTTACCGCCGTCCCCCAGGTCACTCCCGGCGTCAGGTAGTCAACAAACCCTGAATTTCGGAATTCGCTTGGGATCATTTCGTCCGCACCAAGCACACGAAAATATTTCGAGATTAGTGGGTGAGAGTTCACTTCGCGCCTCACATCCAGCGCTAGTTGAATGGCGCGATTGACTAGTTCATAGCCCTCCAACTCCATCTGTCGCCTGGCAACGTCCAGAGAAGCAATGATCTGCAAGTTGGGCGAAGTAGATGCGTGGGTAAAGACGGCTTCGTGAAATTGTTCCTCGACGGTGTGGTAATCCGGATCTTTCACAAGCACCATCGAGCCTTGTCGTAAGCTGGACATGGACTTGTGTGTTGAGTTCGTCTGATAGACGCGCAGGCGAACTTTGTCGGGGTTGGCAAGCAGGCGAGTCTCCAAAATCTCTTTATCGCTGGGATCGGTCCCGAGTTTCTTTTGCTGCTTTAGATACGCCTCACGGTACGCTGGGTCCTTAAACTTTCGCTCTAAAATAGCGGCGGCGCCCATCGCCGTGCGCCTGCGGTAGAAAGGGCTCCACCTTGCAAATCCAAACCATGCCTCGTCCCAGAGGAAAATGAGGTCGGGCTTAATCGCCAGACACTCCTCCATGACCCGCTCAACGTTATAGATGTGCCCATCAAACGTGCAATTGGTAAGTACCAAAAGACGCGCGCGATCCAGCTTTCCTTCGGCCTTCAGATCGAGCAGGGCTTTCTTGATAGTGCGCAGCGGGACCGCTCCATACATAGAGTATTGCGTAAGGGGGTAAGCTTCTACGTAGAGGGGAAGCGCACCGGAGAGTACAGCTCCGTAGTGGTGGGACTTGTGACAATTGCGGTCGACCAGCATGATATCGCCAGGGGCCAGCAGCGCCTGTTCGACCATCTTGTTGGATGTCGAAGTGCCATTCGTGACGAAAAACACGCGGTCCGCTCCAAATGCGCGTGCTGCCTTATCCTGAGCAAGTTTGATGTTTCCCGTGGGCTCCAGCAGGCTGTCGAGACCACCTGTAGTCGCGGAGGACTCCGCAAGGAAGAGGTTTAATCCGTAAAACTGGCCCATGTCCCGAATCCAATTCGACTTGAAGATGGATTTACCTCTCGCGACGGGCAAAGCGTGAAACGTGCCTATGGGGCGTTGCGCATATTTCTGCAAGTTATCGAAATAGGGAGTGTCGTACCTGTCGGCGATACCATCGAGGATGCTCAGATGCAATTCGAGAGGCTCCTCAACTTGATAAAACACGCGCCGGATGCAGGCCCCGCCGGTGTCACCTGCAAGCTTCTCGGGTTGCCGGTCACTCAGGAAGTAAATGTCGAGCTCGGGACGCAGCTGCTTCAGTCCCTGGGCAAGGGCCAAAGAATATTCCCCGGTATCCTTATCGATATTACTGGCTGCCAGATGTGCCGTTAGAAACTCGCGCAAAACCGGACTGTAGTGTGAAGAAGCAAAAGAAATACCTTCATAGATGATAACTGCCTCTATGCTGCCGTTGAGAATGGCCCCCAGAACAGCATCTTCGAAATCGCCGACAAAGACCGGTTCGTAGATGAACTTGTCCTGAGGTCTACGCAATTTCCGCAGTTCTTGAGCCAAGTCCGACCATGTTGCGGCGCGAGCAGGACTTACCATCAATACTTCAAAATAAGGGCGGTACTGTGTCTCTCCGCCAGCCCCGGGCACACGATCAGCCAAACTTATTGCCGACTGTTTCTCGCCTTCCCAATCGGCGAGATTGGTGCGGTAGGAGTGTGTGAGAAGGGCGGTACTGATGGACTGTGCCAAATGAGCAGTTCCCGTCGCATCACCCGAGGTAATGCGTTCGCCAAGTGTTCTCAGCAGCGCTTCCCCGGGATAGGCAAAAAAATCCTCCCATTGGCGTAGTTCCTGAAAGGACGCCGAAGTCGCCTCCTGTTGCTTTTCCTTTTCAGAAGGCTGCCGGTTTGCGGCAGCTTCCCACACGCGTGCCGCTTGGAGCAGGGAGCGCCAACGGTCGAAGCGCGCCTCTGCAACGGTAAAGAACTGGTCCACTCGAGCAGCTGGTGCTTTTGCTGTGGTACTCATGATGGCTCTCCATTTCGTTCTTTGGAACCGAGCAAACGGGCACCGCTGATGTCACGACTGACTTCACACCAGACCTCATCGCGTGTGCGCCTAGGGTCACACGATAAGCCACGAAATCAGTGTGGGAACCTGTCAAAACTTACAGAAAAAGAATCGCACGATTTTCATTGCCGTCAAGTTGGCGTTTTTCGACGCTTCTTCATTATTGAAGACGAAATAGGACAGCAACAAAACTGTCAAAAGTGACGGTACCGAGCGCTTCCCCATCCGGCGCATGCTGAACTGGACAAATAATGATGACTTAGGGTGCGTACATATAGTTTGCGGCTGTTGAATAAGGCCACTCGAAGACAAGATTTATGAACTTTCCCGCGCAAGCTCGAACGCAAGCAGTCCCAGGGAGGTGTGCACTGATTGTTGATGCTGACCCACAAGTTACAAGCGCGCTAGGCAGCGTGTTTGAACCTGAACAGTGGGCTATCCTGCATGCGCCCGACAACCGCGAAGCGTTGAAGTTGGCTGAAGCGAGAGCCTTTGATCTCATCATAACGGGGGCAAAATCCACCGGAAAAGAAGACATCGATTTACTGAGGAAAATCCGCCGGGTCCGTCCGCATGTTCGTCTCATCATCCTCACGGACGCAAGTACACCGACAGACGTGATCGCGGCGATGCGGGAACGTGCATTCAGCTATTTCTCGAAGCCATTCTCGACGGCCGCACTCGCCGAGATCGTGCGCTGTGCCACAACGGAGCCCTTCTGGGATGATGGCATCGAACTCGTCTCGGCCACGCCGGAATGGATCAGCATCATCGCCCGTTGCGATAAGAACACGGCCGACAGGTTGGTCCAGTTTTTCCAGGAAGTGTCGGACCTGCCTGCCCCCGAGAGAGATGACGTGGCAACCGGTTTTCGTGAAATGTTGCTCAATGCCATCGAGCATGGTGGGAATCTCGATCCAAACCAATACGTTGAAGTCGCGTATGTACGCACGCGCAAGTCGGTCATGTGCAGGATTAAGGATCCTGGCCAGGGCTTCTCTCTAGAAGAAATTCACCAGGCAGCCGTCAGTAATCCTTCCTATGACCCGATTCGACATGCCCTTTTCCGGGAGGCCCAAGGGTTGCGCCCCGGCGGCTATGGTGTTTTGCTCACTAAGCACATTGTGGATGAGCTGGTGTACAGCGAGAAGGGAAACGAAGTTCTTCTAATCAAATATCTCTCTCCCAAGGTCCAGTATCAAGATTTTCCGGAGAATGTTCGCAGCCGAACTACTTGACGTTTTATCTGAACTAGTGTGGTTTGCAGCTGTCAGCGCCAGAACCCATCTCATGTCCCAACTCGTGGACCTCCTGGACTAGCAGTTCTGACAGTTTCGTGCGCGACCTCAAATCGCAACGCTTAAACATTGCGAGTTGCGTCGAGGAGGCCGCGCCATGGAATTCCGTCACCTCGCGATTACGCTATCGGTGATTTGTTATGCGGTGACCGCCTACGGACAGGTGTTATCTGGGAAGGATGAAAATTCAGAGAGGACCCAAAGCTCCCAGCAGCAACGCCACGATCTGGACGAGAACCTCCTTAAGAAAGCAGTGCAGCAAGCCTCAGGATTCGGAGAGCTGGATACTCGGTATGGAACAGCCCTTTATGATCTGGCGGCATTCTATTCCGCACATCACAATTACACCCAAGCGGCATCGTTGTACGAGCAGGTTCTCACTATCGCTGAAAAAGTTCACGGACCTCAAGACCAGGATGTGGCTACCGTGCTTGATGAGCTAGCCAGGATCTTCCGTGAGCAAGCCAGATATTCCGAAGCTCAGGACCTTTTGCAGCGCGCCCTGACCATTCGGGAGCGAATACTGGGACCGCAGCACCCCCGCACGGCTACCATTCTCCATGACCTGGCAGGCGTCTACAGTTCGCAAGGCAAGTATTCGGATGCCGAGGCCCTTTACCAGAGAACTCTCGCTATTTGGGAGAAGAACCTTGCACCGGAAGATCCCAATATTCCTACCGCATTGGACAATCTTGCAACCGTGGAACAAGATGAGGGCAAATATCAAGAAGCCGAAGCGCACTTCCAGCGCGCTCTGGCAGTACGAAGGAAAGCCGTTGGACCAGAAAGTCCGAGCGTAGCAACGGTCCTCAACAATCTTGGCATGCTTTACGCCGAACGGGCTAGGTACTCGGAAGCTGAGCCACTGTTGCAGCAAGCGCTGGACATTTGGGAAAAAGCGCTCGGTCCGGAGGCCCTCCCGGTCGCCCTCGCCCTGGGCAACCTCGCCGGGGTTTGGAAACACGAGGGCAAATATTCGGGGGCGGGTACCGCTCTCGAACGTGCGTTGGCCATCTCGAGAAAGGCTCTTGGCCCGGAGAACGCCGAAGTTGCCATTGTTCTCAACAAGCTGGGAATGCTCCAGGACAGCCTGAAGAATTACACTGAGGCGGAATCCAATTTCCAGCGCGCGCTGGAGATTCGGGAAAAGACTTTTGGGCCGGAACATCCGGAAGTGGCTGACGTCTTGATTAATATCGCCCTCCTTCGCCGTGAGGAAGGGAGATTCTCCGAAGCGGAGGCTTTTTTTGACCGCGCATTGGCAATACGCGAGAAGGTTCTTGGACCGGAGCACGCCAAGGTGGCTGACGTGCTCAACGACTTGGCAGTAGTCGATGGCTCGCAAGGTAAGCATAAGGAAGCCGCGATGTACTATCGGCGAGCCTTGGCCATCTGCGAAAAAAAACTCGGGCCAGACAATCCGAACACTGCAATCCTTCTCCAAAATTTAGCCCTGGCCCAGCTGACGGCAGGCAAATATTCGGAAGCTGAACAACTCCTCGATCGCGCGCTGGCTATCAGAGAAAAGAACTTTGGGCCGAACCATCTGGAGTTAGCACCAACGCTCAGCGATCTCGCAGTACTGCGATATTTCCAGCACCAAAATGCCGAGGCTGAGGCCCTTTACAAGCGTTCGCTGGCGATATGGAACAGAAGCGGGGAGACCAGATCAACGAATTTTGGACTGTCATTGCAGAATCTAGGGGAGCTCTATCTGAAGGAACACAGGTATGACGAGGCGGGACCGCTCTTTGCGCAAGCGCTTGCCGTCAAGGAAAGTTTATTGGGCCTGGAACACCCGGACGTCGCACATGTTCTTAACGAGTTGGCCCTTTCCGATCTGCTTCAGGGTAACTATGCCGACGCCGAACCTTCCTGCCAGCGAGCACTGGCTATCTTGGAAAAGTCTTCTCCTCCGGATTACCCCGCTTTCATTCAGACCCTGAGAATCTACGCTCAGGTGCTCCAGAAGACCAACCGCCAAGCTCAAGGTGAGTTGCTCGAGAGCAAGGCGATGGTCTACGCGGCCAAAATGAGGAATAAATCCAAGAAGGACATCGCCCTTGTGTCTCCCTAATCATGGGCTTTCGCCGTCATCCCATTAACGATAAAGCACCCAAAAGAACTGTGAAGTTGACAGCCCTTTGTGCCCCCCTCATAATGCCGACCAGTGCCCCAGAACCTTCCCATTGGGTGCGAAAGGGACGCTTTTTCCCCGGGCAACGCCCTTCGTAACGGGAAACGTTATCGGACCACAGGTGCTGTACACGTTGTCAGGGACGGAGTCGGCGCTTGTCCAAAACCCGCGTACTGTTGGCTGACGACAACATTCAAGTCGTCGAGTATGTCCGTGGATTCTTATCTGGCAACTGTTGCGAAGTCGTTGGCGTGGTAATGGACGGGGAAGCGGCTATTGGCGCCGCTGCTCAATTGCTTCCGGATGTTGTCGTGCTCGACATCTCGATGCCCGTTCTTAACGGAATGGAAGCGGCCAAACGCATACTCCGGGCCAACCCTTCCACCAAAATTGTTTTCCTCACGGTTGAGAAGGATAAGGATACGTGTCGCGCCGCCCTCGAAGCGGGCGCTTTTGGCTATGTGCTCAAGCCTCGCTTGGCTACCGACCTGATTCCAGCAATTGGCCTGGCAAAAGAAGGCCATCGCTTCGTGTCCCCCGGCTGCGAATAATTCCTAACTCTTTCCGCCTGTCGTGTCAGGCGCCTTCGAAACGGCTTCCTGGCTGCGAAGTTCTAGTGCATCAGCTGATTGTTCAACGAAGTGCTTTTTAGGGCAACAACGAGACATTTTTGAGACATTTTCCCTAGACATTTTAGACATTTTCCCTAGTGTTGACTTGTTTCTAATTTTGGTTTAAGTTAGCACCCCCAAGCGGATTTGGTGACCTGAGTTGGGGGGTCGTCAAATATGCTGAATCAGAAAGCGGTTCTACCTTTCTTTCGATTTGGTACGCCCACCGAATCTCTGGATGCACCCTGCAGAAACGAGAAGTTGGCTGGCGCCAAAGTATTCAATACGCCTGTAATCGCTCTGGTGGTTGCCTTCGGCTACTACCTCGGCTCACAAATCGGTTTTCTACTGACACCAGCCAGCACGCCGATTGCGACCTTTTGGCCTCCCAACGCAATGCTGCTCGGCGCGCTCTTGCTAACTCCTGCGCGAAGCTGGTGGGTCCTTGTGTTGGCGGTGTTCCCTACGCATCTTTTCGTTCAGCTAAGGACCGGCATACCCGTGATCTCCGCGCTCGCATGGTTTGTCGGAAATACCGGCGAGGCACTGCTGGGGGCTATCTGCGTTCGAATCTTCAAGAAAGACAAGCCCTTGTTCGAAAGCGTTTACGGTGTGCTCGTTTTCTTGATCTTTGGTGTCTTCCTGCCGACACTTGCGACATCGTTTTTGGATGCTGCAGGTGTGCTTTTGACCGGACTCGGCAAGGATTATTGGACACTGTGGACCAGAAGGCTCACGTCCAACATCGTCGCTGATCTGACCATCGTGCCGACTATCGTGATCTTTGGAGTCAAGGGGCTCTCTTGGTTCCGCAGAGCAAGCCTTTCGGCATATTCTGAGGCAGCCGTGTTAACGACGAGCACGGTGATGGTCGGTCAGTTCGTATTTGGCCGGGAAAGCGCTGTAAGCAGTTTCTGGGCATTCACTTATGCTCCCTTGCTACTCCTGATTTGGGCGCTACTGCGGTTTGGGTCCGGAGGAGTGAGTGCAGCTCTGTTGGCCGTTGCATTGATTTCCGCCTGGAACACCATACACGGACGGGGTCCGCTCGGGATGCAGTCTATGGTTTATGCTGTCCTGTCGCTTCATTTCCTGCTGACCGTGCTTGCAATATCATTCCTGTTGTCGGGTGCGCTGATTGTCGAGCGGCGCACGGCGGAGGAAACTCTGCGTGCCAAATGTGGCCATTTTCTCCATGCACAGGAGCAGGAACGTTATCGCATCGCACGAGAGCTGCACGACAACATTCTCCAGCGACTGACGCTTTTGGGCCTCAACATCAACGAGCTACGAGCTCCGTCACTGGTCTTTGCGAAACCGCCTCTAAACAAACTCTACGAGCAGATTTCCGATATTTCCAAATCCATTCGCGAACTATCCCACAAGCTGCACCCTTTCATGCTTGAATACCTAGGCCTTCCCCGCGCCCTAAGAAAGCTGTGCCGGGATGCTGGTGCTCAGTGCGGCATCACCATCGACTTCTCGGGAGACAATCTAGCGTCTCCTTTACCATCAGACGTTTCAAGCTTCCTATTTCGCACCTCCCAAAACGCTTTACAGAGCATCGCACAACACAGCCATGCTAAAACCGCCCTCATAGAGCTGAGATTCGACGGCCCAGCAGTCCAATTGCGAATCTCTGATGACGGAGTCGGATTGGGGAGCAGCGAAGGCGCTTGGCTGACACTCGTGCGCGAGCAGCTCCTGGCTCTGGACGGTACGCTTCACATTACATCGGCGGCCTCAAAGGGCACGATTGTCGAAGTCTCTGTGCCGCTCAAGGCATCTTCTTGAATCGTCGCCAGGCTGGATCCGGCCTCAAAACGAATCCTTGGGTACCATCTCCTGAGCGTTTGTGGCCCATCCTTAGCCTTAGAGCTACGGCCGTACGACCAGGACTGCGCTGCCCCCATTTTCTCGCTGACCTTTCTTATGCCTCCAGACTGCCAAGGCTGGTACTTCTAACAGTTGGTGACTCATGAGGGGAAGGCCACGATTGCCTTTGGCGCTGGAGGTTTGCGTGAGCTCACTTCGCACCTTCATTCTGATCACGCAGTGTTCGAGTGAGCTCGGAAAATGGCGTGTCCTTTTGCCTTGTGTCGTCGGTCTTTCCCTTGCGGCGTGTAGTGGTCGAGTTGGATCGACCGGGGCCGGGGGGAGCCAAGGGGGCGGTGCAGGATTGACGGTTACACTTCGTGCCGTCCCTCTGTCACCTCCTTCCCATACTAACCTTCTTGCTTTCAGGACAACTGTGCTCGGGATTTCGTTGATTCCAGCAACGGGCGGCTCCGTAAATGTGCCCTTGAATTCCGACTTGTACCGGGTAGATCTGACCAAGCTGCAAAGCGACACGGCATTTCTCGCTTTTTCGAATGCAGTTCCAGCCGGAACCTACACGAGTATGGTCGTAAGCCTCTCGGATTCCGCGGTCACCTTTTGCACGCAGACTCAGGGAATAACCGGATGTGCGGCAGGCAGCGTAAGCACCTTGAGCGCTGGACCGGCCATCCCGGTAATCACAGCAGCGCCCTTTCCACTAGTTGTCACTCGTGGACAAAGCATTGGACTGGCTGTCAACATAAATGTCGCGAATGCATTGACCGTGGACGAACACACGCAGGTCATCGGGGATGTAAACCTAGGCGCCGCTAACGTTTTGACCGCGGTCGTGCTTCCACCGTCATCCAGCAGTTTACCATCCTCGACGCTGGACTTTATTGAGGACGTAACCGGGGTCGTTTCGTCCGTTGATGCGACGAAGCAGAGCGTCACGATCGAAACGGCTACGAGAGGTTCAATCACCGCCATCGCTGGACCATCAACGACGGTGTCTCCCAACTGCACCACGTTCAATCTTGGCAGCACGTTTACGTGTGCAAAGCAGGGTCAAGTCGCCAGTATGGAAACGGTTCTGAATGCGGATGGCACATTCACTCTTTTGGAATACGATCCGTTGGGGACCACCGCCGGTGACTGGATCGAGGGCGTTATTGGACTGCCGCCTTCGTCGTCGACACAATTTCAACTTGTTACAAACGACCTCGTTCTTGCGCCGGCCAACAGTCTTATTGGGAACAACCTCGATTTAGGGACTCCTGTGAAAGTCACCCTGGCGAACCCTAAGCCGTTTGTCGTGGATACCAGGGATCTTGTTGTTCCGAATACATCTTTCAGCGGCGCCACAGACGCCTCCGTTCTGGCGCCCGGCGAGACCCTTGCCATACATGTTGTTTCTTTCACACCAGGTTCCGGTGCCACTCCGGCGGCCGCCAGCGTGGATTTCGTGTACCTCCGTTTCACTCGCGTCACCGGAAGCGTGGCCAGTGCTGCTCCTCCCAACGCTTTCACCATGCAATCGTTTCCACCGTTCTTCGGGCTGACCGTCCCCGCAACCATACAATTGTCGAGCGGTTCGTCAAGAACGAATTTTGACGGAATTACGGCCGCAAGTGATCTGGTTTCCGGACAAACTGCCTCGATTCGGGCGCTCTATTTTGGCCCCCCGACGGGCCCTACACCGACACCCAGTCCCTTTACTGCGGCGAAGGTTCGTATTCATTGAAGGCCTGTATCTGTCGAGGACACTCCGGTTCCCGTAACCCGCAAGGCCGGCTAGTCGAAGGACCATCAGAATCGGCCCTAGCGTCTAGGTGTGTAAGATTTCTGATAACGCTGTCCCGACTCTTGACTCAGTGGTGCCTCGGTTCCTACGAAATAAGTTCTTTTTTGCAGATTCAGTTGTTCATTCCGATTGGACAGGGCACACGCCCCAAAACAACCTGGTAGCTTTGCGCGACCGATGGCCAACTGTAATTCTTGACAGTATTCTTGGGGCTTGCTAACACCCATGCTGCGTCCTCCCAGGTGAGAAACATCCAGGAGGGCGACATGCAGAGTGCTTTTGAATCGTGGGTTGGCCAACACGTGCTCGTGCGACTAACCTTTGGGAAAACCAAGCTAAGCCTGCGCGGGGTTTTGTTGAAGGACCGAACGGAGACTCTGCTGATGGGACCCGAATTTGGTTCTGAATTAGAAATTCCGAAAAAGATGATTTTGGCCATAGAAGAGGTGGGCGCCGCTCGACTCCCGGTCATGCTCGGGCCTTTTTGGAAGGTCAGCTCAGTCAGCCCAAATCAAGAATACAAAGAGGGATGTAGGATGGACAAACCCGTTACACCGTTCAACCCGAGAAGGCTGGAACACAATTTTGTACCTCAACAGTCGACGAGTGCAACGAAGTGTTAGCCAGCCAGAACATTGCTCTACAGTGTGTTGGGCAGGGACCGCATAGTTTCTGTGCGAGACCCAGCCTGGTTCAACAGTATCAAGAACCTGGAGGAAGAAATACCCCTTAGACACGGGCCAAGTGGAGACGAACGCCCATCTGGTCAACCCTCGAAAAGGAAGACCTGACTCACTGGCTCTCGTGACTGCAGGCTAGCATTTCTGCCAGTGGCTGGCGTGCCATGTAAAAACCACCATGACCTTGAACGTTGGAGGTCTGCAAAGGCCGGTAGATGTGCAGACATGAACCCCAATCGGGAAGCGGGAACTACACGCCGATCGAAGAACGCTAGACGTATACCTACGGAGCGTCGGTCACCTCGAAGGGCATGGTGACCAAGACACCCGGCATCGCCTCGATCTATCTGCCCACCTACAAGACAAAGACGGTAGCTGGCTCGACGGTGCCAACACCTATCCCTGCCTGTTCCCCCCCAACGTACCCGCTGCGCTGTTCTGGTCGATGGCCGTCTGCGACACGGGCACGATCAGAGCGCGGACCTGCAGGACCCCGTACTTCGGAGCTCGCCCCGCTCACCGGCGATCTCCCTGCGCGGAGCCATCAAGCCGAGGGGACTAAAAAACGTGAGATTGCGTCAGGAGACAAAGCCGGAGGAAAGAGTTCTACGGGACAACGTCTACCAGGTGCCGATGCGCAAGACGGCTTCCGTTGTGAAACGAATCCCATTTTGCGGACGGATGGTACCTACCTCACCCATCCAGGTGTGCGTATATTGCAAATTGATGAGGCGCCAAGCGAATGGCCGACTGACTATGAAATCCACGCCGCCACCAGTGGCCACACTGACTCCGTTGTTTGACGTTTCAATGGACCAGTCACTTCGCTTTGGATAATGCGCTAGCGTGCCGTCACCATTGTTCCATTCCTTCAAGAGTTGCGCATGGAGGGCTTGGTTGTCCACTTCATAGGTTACTTTTCTGCCTCCAAACAGGAATTCCATGTAAGGCGAAAGTCGGTGAGAGGCTCGTGGTGTCCACCTTGGCCCAGCGCCGTAAAACAACGAATCGCCGCTTTCGTTGTACTTAGGAAATGCCATAACAAGGCAGCCATTCACTTCGACAACGATCTGCAGACTTGGACTTATCCTCGCCGCCCCCGAACCTCCTCCGCCTATGCAGTTGCCGCCGCCCAGCAGATTTTCATAGTAGGGATAAGCGGATAACTCGATCGGCGCTTCCTTTGGATAGGTGTGCGAAAACTCCACTGCACGGAGATCCGAAGGCTGGCGCACGAAAGAGAAGGGCTTTTGTCCGCTTCCGTTCTTGTATTCCTGAACGAGTTGTTTGCGGATTTCCGAGTCGCGAAAGAGGCCGAGCCGAGTGTCACGTCGCCAAGGCACTTGCACGGCCATGATATTGGCGAAGGTCTTACCGGGATTTAGAAAGCTCCTGGCCAAGATAATGATCAGCCGATTACTGGTGTGATTTTCAAGGCCAATGATCAAATAGCGGTCGGCGGCGTCCTCGGCTATCATGGTCACCGCACCAAGCGTTGGCGTATCCACCAGAGTAATGAAACCCGGTGAAGCGTGCAGCATCACATTTCCCATCGAGGCTTCGCTGATCGGACCGATCTTCCACTGTGTATGCCAAACGGCTGACCAAGCCATCGACCGCAGCAGGCTAAGAAAATAATCTCGGCCGTCGCCCCACTGCACGTTTCGATACTTGGCATCGTTCTGCCGGAAGATATAGCCAAAAATGGATCCTTCCAGGGGATGACCCACATAAGGGGCCATAAACCTGTCGCTATCGCTCCAGCCACGGAGTTCGCTGACTGAACCGACGTAGTTTTGGAACCAATGACCATTCAGAGTGTCGCGTGTCCCAGCTTCGGTCGTGACATTGAAACTGTGCATGATCCCCGTGTAGAGAAGCGATTCCATAAAGGCTTGTTTCCAAAAGACATTATTGTTTGGCCGGGAAGACTCGAAAGGCGTCATCGAGTTCGCGGGTATCGGGCCGCGGTACAAATTACGGGGCAAATCCGGGGCTTTGTAGGCCGGTATGTCTTTAGGAGTTGGGAACGAAAGCGGTGCAGGCGCGCCGGAAGGAGCAGAAATAGCCGTGAAATTCTTTGGCGACACCACAACAATGGGAAGGTCTTCCGATGTCTCGCAGAGTCTCGCGTTCGAGTCCAAACCCGACTGGCCAGCTGCGGAAGTGTCTCCAAAGAGCAATCCTAACGCCCCATAGAAAACAACTTTTCGTAGAAAACGCTTTGTTCCCAAGCGTCCTGGGGTTTTCGTTTGCAAACTGTGCATACACCCAAAATGCTAGTAAGGCGGGGCCAAGCGGAAAACTAGTAAAACTATCAGCGGCGGCGGCACACTATCTTTCAATTGCTCCTTCGCGTCGTAGTTGGTCACGCTGATTGGCCTGATGTCGGGAATCGGCCATAAATGACGCTGAAGTGAATCATTTTGGACACGGAGCCAATGCAAAGCCGGTTTTGCACTGACCCTTTAGGTCCAAAGAGCCACAAAGCTGTTACTTCTACCAGTGTTCCCCTCATCGAGGCTCTCTTATCTTCGCCGAAGCTAAGCTAGGCATGCAAACAGTGCGCACTAACACTATCTCGCTAGACGACCTGTCCGTTTCTGACAGTTATCGCATGGCGGATAACTCTTGGCAGGGGCCTTTTTGCCAGGAGGAATCGGAGTGACTGCGACCATTGCTCAGATGAAACCGGTTGTTAAGCCGCGAGCCTGTGTGACCTAACTGGCTGGCCCGACAATGCGAGCTTTCGAAATTTGCTGGCCTGGAGCTGGCAGAAGATAACGAGCGATACCTCATTGGCCATCTTAGCGATAGTTCTGCAACCCGGCCAAGCGCCCGAACGAGTCCAGACAGAACGGTGTTTCTGACCAGTTCTAGAAAAAAAGGGTTCGGCATGAAATTCCGAGGCTTTGACGTCTGCAAGCGTTCGTGCTGTCTAAGGGCTTTCCTTTTGTTGAGCGTCGGACTCTTGCCGTCTTGGGAATGTTCAGCTCTTGCTCAGCAGTCTGCTGTGGCCCAGACACCGCAACCTTCTCGACGCAAGTCAACAGAAACGGGAATAGCCGCTGGTGAGCAACCGCCAGGCCAGGAACTGGTTGGGACCATCAGCGGAACGATTGTGGATGGAACGGAAGCACCCATCTCAGAAGCCCACATCAAACTGTCGCGCGAGGGGCACCCTGATCAAGACGTTGTCTCAGACGATGGCGGACAATTCTCCTTTAACAATGTAACCTCCGGGCCGTTCCAGCTGACGATCAGTTACGCGGGCTTCACACCGACCACATACTCGGGGACCGTGAGTTCGGGAGGCAGCTATATTGTTCCGCCGATTGTACTCATCGTGGCTACCAAGGTGACAGATGTGTGGGTATCCATGTCGCAGGAAGAGATCGCGGAGGCGGAGATTAAGGACCAAGAAAAGCAGCGTATATTCGGTGCCCTTCCAAATTTCTATGTCACCTATGATCCTGCCGCACCTCCACTTACGTCGAAGCAAAAGTTCAAGCTCGCGTGGAAGGCCACGACCGATCCTATCAACATTGCTGTGGCCGCAGGTACGGCGGGAATGGAGCAGGCGCAAAATTCTTCTCCTGGATACGGGCAAGGTGCGCAGGGCTATGCCAAGCGATTCGGCGCCGCCTACGCGGACTCCGTCACAGGAACCTTCCTAGGTGCAGCCATACTTCCCTCACTCTTTAAACAAGATCCGCGGTATTTTTACAAAGGAACCGGGACTGTTCGTTCTCGGATGCTTTACGCACTCGCCGCTTCTGTGATCTGCAAAAGCGACAATGGACGCTGGCAGACGAATTACTCCGTTATCGTTGCTGGTTTCGTCTCCGCCGGAATCTCAAATCTATATTATGCACCGGCAGCGGATCGAGGCCGGCCGGCACTAACGGTGGAAAATGCCTTAATCGGAATTGGCTCATCTGCGGTGACAAATGTTTTACAGGAATTTCTATTTCGAAAGTTAACACCGCGTGCTCCGAACTACGCTTCAGCCAATCCCTGATACTCCCCTCTCCACTCCACGCGAAGTATCTGGGCTCGCCATACGCAATCCCATCGAGTCAGCTTCCAATTCTCTAAGCCGCAAGATGTCTATTCTGGCGACCTTCAGTTGTCCAGTCAGGTCCCGCAAAACGCGCGGGATTCCCACTTTTCGCACAGCTTCAACAACAACAACCTTGACGATCGTGATCACTTTCTGCAAAATGCAACCGCCAGCGTCGCTTCGCTCCTACTGATCACATCAACCCCGGCACGCTGATCACGATCAGTTCGGAATCCTGATCACCTTCATCGGAGTCCGCACTCGAGCATTTGCAACCGCTCCGCCATCTTCAGCAGCCGTCGGTACATGGGCTGGAGATCCTTGCACGCAGCGAGCGCGTCACATAATTGTTCCGGGGTGGCGCGTGAAGGTTCATCTCGAGCCAAGCGCCTTGCTTGGATGTTCTGACTTGTTGGACCCATGCGCAAGACTATTTAGTCAAGCTCCAACGTTCCCGCCTGTTTGTTTTGACAGTTTCCCTAGAAGCGCGACAAGAATAGCGTCCAAGTGGTGCAGCCGTCACCTCTCGAGTCCTATAGGGCCCGTGGTGGTTCCGGTAAAACGGGCGCGATTCTGGAGAAACAGTGAAGCGCGAAGTGCCAGCGGTGGCTTTGTCGTTTTTCTTTGCTATTACCCTCATCTTTGTCTCTCTGGCTTTGCCCGGCTCACCTGTGTTGGTTGCTGCCCGACAATCTGCCACACCAGCCGACCAGGGAGATGCGAAATCCCAGCCCGACGATGTTAAGAAAAACACTTTAGGTATTCCTTTCAAGCCCTCGCAAGGCCTGCACATAGATGTGGACCTGGCTCTGGTAAATGTGGTCGTTACTGATCCCAACGATCGCTTGGTTAGTGGTCTCGATCCTGACAATTTCCGTGTTTTTGAGAACAACGTCGAGCAGGAAATCGCTACCTTTTCTTCCGAGGACGTCCCCATCTCAATCGGCGTGATCTTTGACTGCAGCGGCAGCATGAGCAACAAACTTGGCAAGGCTCGCGAGGCTGCGGTCCAGTTTCTCAAGACCGCCAACCCGCTAGACGAATTCTTTCTCGTCAGCTTTAACGAGCGCGCCGAACTGACCAGTGACTATACCAATAGCGCTCAGGATCTGCAGGGCCGTATGATACTCACTACGGCAAAGGGCCGCACTGCCCTCTTCGATGCTATTTACCTGGGGCTCAGCGAGATGCGGGGTGCGCACAACGCTAAACGTGCTTTGCTCATAATATCGGACGGTGGCGATAATCACAGCAGGTTCGGCGAAAGCGATATCAAACGACTGGTAAAAGAGGCTGATGCCCAACTCTATGCCATCGGCATTTTCGATTCGCTTGGATATCGGAGCCGCACCGAAGAAGAACTTAATGGCCCCTCGCTGTTGAGCGAAATCACCGAGATGACGGGCGGGCGGGTTTTCGCTGCTGAGAATCTCGGCGAGTTGCCGGACATCGCGGCGAAAATCGGCATTGAGCTTAGAAATCAATATGTCCTGGGGTATCGCCCAAGCAACAAGGCACACGATGGGCGCTGGAGAAAAATCAAGATCAAGCTCCGTGCTCCCAGAGGGCTTCCACCGTTAAGCGTTCATTCAAAGACAGGCTACTACGCCCCCAGCCATTAACGTCGTGCTTCAACTTTCCGCACTGAACCGGAAGAGGCTCGCTTGGCACCGACATGCGTGGGGCGATTGCGGAATTCCTGAGATGTACTCGCTTCCACGAACGTCCGGAGTCCTTCCCGGCGAGCTGATGCTGCCATCCATAAGAAGCAACCGCTCCATGCGAGGGAAAAGAAATCAAGACGCTTCGCGACTAGCGCGATCATCAGAGCGGGTGACAATCACCGAGCAGGATGGCTGTCGTCGGTGGATGAGGCCGGCAGAGCTCTAAGGCATCCGGAACATATCAGGTTCGGGAGATGTTAAGGCACTTGCGGCACGCCTCTTGGCATTGTCGCCGCCTTGCCCCGCGGTGCTTGGCAGCGGAATTCGCGCTCGAATTCGCGTGCCGTGCGATACCTCGGATTCGATCGAAAGGTGGCCCCCCACCAGTCGCAGGCGCTCACGCATGCTTATTAAGGCGAGACCCACGTCTGCCTTTGCAAACCCAGTGTCAAACCCTGCTCCGGCGTCCGAGATGCAGAGATCGATTTGCTCGTCATGACGAGTCAGTTCTACGCGAACCTCCGCCGCCCCGCTGTGCTTTACAACGTTTCTCAGCGCTTCCTGCACGACTCGAAACAGACAGAGACTTATGTCCTTCGGGACCCGCTCAGGAACCTCTTGATGAACAAAATTGCACTCGCAGGTTGTGCTGCAATGAGAATTCTTTGCAGAAACTCCGCAGTGTGGTCACCAGCCCCAGTGTGTCTAGCCTTGACGGATGAAGCTGGCGGGAGATGTCATGGAGTTCAGACGAACATTCTGATGTCAGTTCCGCAATGTTGTTTAATTCATGTCGTGGCTTGGACGAAAGCTCAGCCGTGTCCTGCTTCAATCGCTCGACGTTAATCTGGAGAAGTGCCATCCGCTGCCCCAGATCGTCGTGTAATTCTCGAGCAATGCGCGCGCGCTCTTCTTCCTGGGCATGGATCAGCCTGCCGCTCAATTCGGAAAGCTCTCGTTCCGCACACGCCCGCGCCGTAACGTCCGCCACCATCCCTATCAATCGCAGCATCTTGCCTCGCTCATCAAACTGCGCACGGGTGTGGCGCTCTACGCAGCTTACAGTACCGTCCGCACGCAGCACGCGATAAGTGATTTGAAGATGGGGCCTCTCAGGACGAAGCTCGGCAATCGCGTACTTAAGCCTTCCTAGATCCTCAGGGTGGACCTTGGCGAATATTTCCTCACCAGTAATGCGCACTCCCGGCTCTATGTCGAGAATCTCCGCGCTCCCTGCCGTGTGAACCACAACATCGGTGGCGACGTCCCATTCATAGGCAAACATTTTTCCGGCCCGACTTGCCAGACGAAACCGCTCTTCAGTCTTTCTCAGTGCCTCCACATCCCTTTTGTGTTCTTCCACAACGCCTGCCAGAACCATGAAGGGGGTCGCAGTGCAAATTAGGAAAAGCTGTATCGAAGAAAGGCTGTTGAGTGGAACGGGGTCGAGGAAAGGTCCGCGGCCATGGACGGCACCCCAAATCGATAAAAAGGCAACAATGATCACCGCAGAGCTGATCCCAAGCGATCCGAAGCGCAGCGCGGCCCACAGCAAAAATGGCACGAGAGAATAAAGCAATGCCGGCCAGTTGCTCCCGACGGAGGCTGTAAAGCTGAGGTAGCTGAGGAAGCCCAGCCCGGCGAACAGCATCGCCGCCTCAAGGTGGTAAGTACGTGATCTTCGCACCCAGGAACGCCCGTTACTGACCCAACTCAAGACGGCCGGAGTCAAAGTGAGGAACGCTAGCACTTCAGAAAAAAAAGAAATCCCCCAGCCATTCCAATAACCGCCGCCGATGCCAGGCGCGCTTAGGAATGCCGCCGCGAACGGAGCAAAGATCACGGCAAAACACAGATATTTGGCCAACGCCTCTACGCTATTTAGCTCGGGAATGTCTCCGAAGAAATACGTAAGACACAGTGCGGCGAGAAGGACTTGGACCGTATCGGCTGGAATGAACCAGGCAATCGAACGAAGGGGCACGCCAGCCTGCAAGTCGTACAGGGCAAACGATGCCAGGGCCACGGGGATGAGTATTGACCAAATCCTTCGCGGAACCAGCAACAAGACTGGCACCAAAAGTGCGCAACCCGGCCAAAGGGGCCAGATCGTTTGAGGATGCGTGATCAAGGCCCCTTCCAGTTTTGGAGCGAGGTAAGACAGGGCGGCCACGAGGCACACAAACATCGCGGTGTGAAGCGGCGAAATCGATTTCCGGGTGTTCCACAATGGACGACTACGGCCGGTTTCCACGGCTTAACTCCCGATCTCGCGACCGGCGGCGGCCTGGGTGCACTGCGGGCGACACACCTGCCGTATTTACAACAGGAAGAGTACCTAGCCCCTATCTTAGCGGTAGTAATTATACTTCCATCGGAATCAGCAGGTCACTCCCGTTCCGCTTTGGCACGCCAAGAGCGCCCTTCATTCGAGGTTCTACACCGCTCTTCCACGATCGCTGTCGCGTAGACTCTTTTGCTGTGCCTCCGACTCATGGTTATCGGGCGACCAGCTTCGATCTGTTGCCAATGGCGAGCGGAGAAGCCGAAGGCAATCATATCCTCTTGGACGTAGCCGCGCCTCTTGCGGAGCTCCTTGACCCGCTGGACGAGCGTTGAAGAACTTTGCGCGATCTACCACGCAACGACTTTTACTTTTGCCTGACCAGAAACACCACGAGCAGATTAGCCGCCTCTTTCCTTGGGCATTGGTACTAGCAGGGCTGGAGTTCAGAACTAAATCCAAGTGGACGAAAACGTCAGAGCTTTATCCGGCGAGCGTTCCCTAGGAACTAGAACGCCACTTGCAGTCGGAACCGGATACTTCGCGGACCGCTCGCCGGGCTGGCCGCGTTAAACGTACTGCTTCGCACGTTGACATACTGTGCGGGGTTGTTAGTGGCGAACGAGAAATTGTCCGTTATGTTTCCAGTTTGGATGATTGAATGCGTTCAGGAATTCGACATAAATAGTGAATCTCACCTTCTCGTAGATGGGTATCGATTTTAGAAGGGAAATGTCCGCGTTTGCATACATCGGCCCGGCCAGGAAAATGAACTGTCCCATTTGGCTAGGCGTGGTGACCGGCAAAATGGGTTGCGCGCCGTGATCCCAGCGCGGGTCCCAGCTTTCCCTCTGCGGGAGGCGGCCAACAGCGGAACAAGACGTACGCGAGCACAGTCCACAGGGCGACTCGCAACACGTTCTTCCCCACAAACGTCGGCCCAATGGGTGAAAAAGACCAATGCATTGTAGCGAGCGTGTGAGACCGCGGCGGGAACGACAGATTGCGAGCGCAACGTAAGCCAGGCCAGAACAAAGCTCAGCGCCACGCACATAAACATCCGAAACCCTAACTTAGCGAGCACTTCCTGATCAGTGAAACTTGAAAAAGAAAAGTCCGAGAAAAAATGAAACGCTGCCCAAATGACTCCGACAAGGAATATGCCGCGGTACAGCCCGTACCCATGAATGAATCGCGTTTGCAAGAAGCCGCGAAAAATCACTTCCTCGAAAAACCCACCAAAGATTAGAAGAAGTAGCAAAATATGGGGAACCTTAAAGTACGACCCGAATTGTGGCGGGCCAAGTCTGCCGAAGTCATGTGCCGCCCACTGCGCCCGCTCAAGTACGTATTGCCCTGAGGAAATGAAAACATCGATGCTAGTGGGAAACGCTACCGCAAGCAAAAACGACCTTAAGTCTGGCAGTCGGATTGAGCTTCGGACTGACTCTCTTCCATCCCTCCCCATAATGCACAGCGCGACTCCGAGAACTATTGCTTCCTCCGTGATCGGAGACAATCTCGAGAACCAATCACTTTGAACGAAAGAAAGGCAGTCGCGAGGTAAGGGAAAAGGAACCCCGACTATTAGCAAGCCGAGTAGGACACCAGGCAAAAACGCGAGGCTCACAAGAAACCATATCAGCAATTGTAGTCGTCGCCAGGATCCAGGAGCTTCTGGTTGCGAGGCAGGTCTTCCCGCCAAAAAGAGAGAGGCAGAGTAGCGATTCCAAAAGCGAGCCGTGAAGTGAAGATGGCAATGAGGAACAGCCCGATCAAACAGAACTGGAATCCTTGCGGCAGCTTCCACAAGAGCGTTTGCGCCCAATAGATTCGGTGAGCTATTACGCTGCCTGTGCTTTCGAGAACTGACCGGCTAGGCCCGCTGAAATAAGCTAAAAACCCGAAGGTCAAGCCAAGGCCCGCCATAGTCGGGAGGAAGATTAACCCTAAGATTCGGCAGACCGGATGATTACCAGGCCAGAAGCAAACGAAATAGCCTGCCGCTCCCGCAAAAATAATTGGAAGAACACCCACGGCGTTGAATGGCCCAGCGTCGGGCCACCATTTCGAGCCGTGTGCCACGACTAGGCATACAATGCCGGCAAGAAAAAGCAGCTGAAACGCGTCCGTTGGTACGACGGATCGTAGGAATTCGGCAACGCGTTTCAATAATGAACCTCGAACGTTGCCGAATTATGTCCTAGTTATTCCCGTTTTAACAATGCCTAAGCGAGCAAGCTCAAAAACTTACGTTGCCCGGCGAAGCGCGTTCCTTCGCGACCAGTCGCGGGTCTCTGTCCTCTTGCAGCCGCGCAAATTCTGCATGCCCGACCCGAACTCTTGCTGGCCACTCCGGAAATGCGATTTGAGCTACAGCCTCCGGACGCAGCCACACGCATTCCTTCGTTTTCTCGAGCGGTAAGTTCATCGCCTCGCCCTGTTTGGGCGACGCGCGGCACCTGTTTCAGGCGCAGTTTCTACTGCACCATGACATTCACTTGCACGGCATGAGTCGAGGTGCCCGAGGTGCCGGTGATGGTCAGCGCGACCGGTACCGGTCCCTTCGGAGCCCCCGGTGAACTGGCGCATCCCGCTGAGAACGCCAACAGGATCACCGCAGTGGCCATTCCCAGCCGCACTCGTAACGGCCGCATTTTCGGCACAAGCGCCAACAGCAGCAGCGCGAGGAACAGCGGAATCCATCGCCAGGCAGGCGGCGCGGGTACCGGCAAACGCGTCGGTGGAATCACGAACGCGTTGGTCGTCATGGACACTTGCGCCTGTTGGGGAGTTGCTCCGTCCGTAGCGGCGACCGAAGCCGGGGATACCGTGCAAGTGGAGCCCATGAGCGCTCCCGCGCACGCGAGGCCGACAGGCGACTTGAATCCTCCGATCGGCGTCATGGTGACCGTAAACGTGAGGGTATTTCCGGCTTTCACGTTCTCGGTTGCGGCTGGCCCTGTCAATCCAAAGTCAGGCGCCGCCGTGCCGTTTCCGCTGAGCGTCATGATCTGCGGACTGCCGCCGGCATTGTCGGTAACCGACAGCGATCCGGTCCGCGCACCGGAGGCCGTCGGCGTAAAGGTCACGTTGATGGTGCAATTTGCGCCAGCGGCCAAAGTCGCCGGGCTCGTGGGGCAGGCACTTGCACCAGTACTCGTTGCGGCAAAATCGCCGGAAGGCGCAAACGAGTTGATCGTCAAAGCGGCCGCGCCGGTGTTTGTCAGCGTTACCGTCATCGGTGCGCTGGTGGTCGCGAGCAGCTGGTTACCAAAGTCTAGACTGGTTGGAGCCAATCCCACGCCGGGAGCCGTGCCGTTTCCGCTCAGGGAAAACATCTGCGGACTGCCGCCGGCATCGTCGGCAAGCGACAGCGTTCCGGTCCGCGCACCCGAGGCCGTCGGCGTAAAGGTCACGTTGATGGTGCAAGTTCCACCGGCGGCCAAAGTTGCCGGGCTCGTGGGGCAGGCACTCGCACCAGTACTCGTTGCGGCAAAATCGCCGGAAGCCGCAAACGAGTTGATCGTCAAAGCGGCCGCGCCGGTGTTTGTCAGCGTTACCGTCATCGGTGCGCTGGTGGTCGCGAGCAGCTGGTTACCAAAGTCTAGACCCGTGGGAGCCAATCCCACGCCGGGAGAGTTCGAACCTGTCCCGCTCAGACTCACGTTCTGCGGGCTGTTCAAATCATCATCGGTGAAAACCAGCGTGGCTGCCTCCGCGGCGGCAACCGACGGTGTGAAGGTAACGCTGACACTGCACTGAGCCCCAGCCGCTACGCTCGGGGTGCAGGTGTCGGTGGCCTTGGCGAAATCACCGCTGTTTGTCCCGGTGATGGCTATGCTGCCGAAGCTCACCGTGACATTGTTATTGTTTGTCACCGTAACGGTCTGCGGCACGGACGTGGCGCCGACCGGCTGCACGCCGAAATCCGGGCTTGCTGGCGCGATCGCCAGAGTCGGGATCAACGTCAGCTTTGCAACATACGCGTCTACGATACCGGAGCCACCGGTCTCATTTAATGTCGTCTGAAAAGCGCTGGCAGAAACCGGCAAATCCGTAGCGGACGTTTCGCCGGTGATATACGCATTGGGAGGCGAGGCAGAGTCGATGGCAATTCCGTATATCGAGTCTTGAGACATGCCGGTGCTCCCCCCAAAGTAAGTGGCGTACAAGAGGTCGCCTTGGCCACCCCCGGCGGGATGCAGTTTGGCGATGAACGCTTCACCGTTTGGATTCAAGATAGTCGGTCGAAACGCCCCCAAAGTTTTCAGAGTTCCGGCTCCGGCAAAATCCGTCGAGAATGTTGTCCCGGCCACGTAGGCGTTACCGGAGGCGTCCACCTTGATGGCATAACCGTAGTCACCGCCGTAGGGACCTCCCGTTCCTCCCAAATAGGTAGAATACGGAACGGAGCTCAAGCCCGACTGGGTGGTATCCACCAGAGTTATGAAGGCCTTTCCATTGCCTGATCCACTTGTATCGAAAGCTCCCGTTGTTGCGCCGGGAAAAGGGTAGTCGGTCGAGCTCGTGGTCCCCGTTACGTAAGCGACGTTATTCGGGCCCAAGGCGATAGCGAAACCTAGGTCTGCGATTGAGCCCGCCAGGTAGGTCGAATAAATCAGCGATGCGGGCCCAACTTGCGTGGTGTCAATCCTGGAAACGAATACACTCACTGCTGTGTTTGCAGGAGGAGCCGACTGGTAGGCGGTAGCGCTCGTGGTGAAAGTAGAATCCGTGGAAGTCGTCGTTCCGACCACGTAGGCATTCCCGGAAGAATCAGCCGCAACTCCAAATCCTTCATCGCCATAGGCCAGGACGACACCCGCATTTGCTCCGTTTCCGCCCAGGTAGGTGGAATAAATAAGAGAGGCATCCTGTAACTGGGTCGTGTCGATTCGCGTAAGGAAGGCGTTTCCGGAGGTGTTGCTGAGAGCGCTCTGAAAAGGATTATTCGTCGGAAAGTCAGGTGAGTCGGTCAGTCCCACAACATAGGCATTCCCTACAGCATCGACGGCAACGCTGTTCGCATGGTCGCCTCCCGTTCCACCTATGTAGGTGGAGTAGATCAAACCGCTTGGCCCGCTGACGGTCGGGTCGAGTTTGGTCAGGTATGCCGTACCGTTGTCATTGGAAGCGAGTGGACCAGCGTTCAAAGCGTTCGCCGAAGTCGTGGGGAAATCGGTGGCAAACGTGACTCCTGTCACATAGACCTTCCCGGAAGGATCGACCGCAATGCCGAACGCGTTTTCACCTGAACCGGTTGTTGAACCAGCCAGATACGTTGCGTAGAGCAGATTCGTTCCTGTGGGGTCCAACTCTGCAACGAACGAGGCCCCCGCACAATTGTTCGCCGCTCCGGGGAAGTCAGCGGACAGCGTTTGGCCTGCCACAAAGGCGTTGCCCGCACCGTCCACCGCAATTGCATGACCGGTATCTTCCCCGCTGCCGCCAAGGTAAGTCGAATAATTCAGCACCGGATCAAGAACCAGCGGCTTGCTGCGGTCATAATGGGCAACCGAGAACCTCACCCGGTGATCGGCGGCGACTACATACCTACCTTCAATCAAGCGCCGCTTGCCGTCGATCATCTGGTAGATGCGCGGCTTTTGTAGCTCGACTTCGCTGGCCGCGACACTCAACACCACGCTGCCCCTCGAGTTGAGGCGCATCTTGCGCGCGCCGGCGATTTTTAGTTGGATGGCTTCCGGGTCTGCTCCCGGCGCGACAAGGAAGTCATATTCCAATTTGCCTTGATTGCCGTAGAACACCACGTCTATACCCGGATAGACGCCTTCGTATTTCACGCGGCCATAAGAGGGCACGTCGGTGTGCCACTTTTTCGGATCATTCCCCAGGAAATAATTCGTTCTGGCCGGCAAGCGGCCCATTCCATTCACTGCGGGATGGAGATTTGCTCCTTCGAACTGTATGCGCAACGCGGTGAGCTGCCCCGCCTTGCGGGCTTTACGCATGGCCCGAAGGGAGGCGGTTCGATGAAGCGGGGACAGGTCATACTTGCGACGCGAGCGAAGAGCGAGCAAGGCCTCGTGGGGGGTGAGAAATAGTTCGTAACCGGTGCCATGAGCGAGGTAACGGACTTCCTCTGCCGTTTGTCCCTGGTTTTCCTCAAAGCTCAACGGAAGCTTGCCGTAAGCTTCCCTCCAACGGGGAGTTTCCTTCGCGGCTGCCGCTTTCGCAGCTGCAAAAGGACTTCCGCCACTTGTGGCAAGAAGGGCATCCTGAGCACCTCCCAAAACAAGCAAGAACAGGACACCAAAAAACACTGCAGCCGCACCTACGAAGTTTGGCACACTTCCCCACGCATCCAACTTTTTCATCACAACTATCCTCCCGGGATCGGGCGTGATCACTGCCCGTCAAAATCGCGTATGGATTGCTATCCTTCCCGATTTGAAACAGGCGTCGACTGGTTGAGTACAGACACCTGCTTGACTAATCATCCCCATGTAGCCGCGATGTCTAAATAGCCCGTAAGTTCAGTCGGCCTGGTACTTTTGGCCGGGACATAGTTCAGGACTTCCGTTCCAGTCCCAGGCCGCCCTATATTCAGGACATTGCCGTACCGCCTTGAATACTGGGTAGCGAATCGGCGGGATTCTTGCGCTCGAGGGAAAGGGTGGATTTGGAAAACAGGCTCTTGGCCGTCCTTGCTGCGAAAACACGGTCCCGATCAATTCAGAGGCTCGCCGGAAAGAAAATTGCCCACGTGTTCAAGCACCTCTAAAAACGCGCAATGCTTTTTACCGCAACGATCCTGGCGGCCGGCAAACTTCACGAAATAGGTGACAAGCCATGCCAGGCGCCAGAGCTGCGCCATCAATGACGCAATCGAGAAGGCCAAGCACATGCTCGAAAAGATTGATGATGGAACGCGCCTGGCGATGGAGCATACGAGCGAGATCATCAAGCGCGTGCTGGCGATCCAACGGTCACGAGCACCATTGCGGAGGTTGTAAAGGAACTATCAGCAGAACTGGCGAGGCTTAAAGAGGCGAACAACCTGAACCTCGTGTTTGAGCCGGAGTGGACCTCGGCGTCGGGCCGGAGCCGATCGAGGTTACGAGCATGGATCTCATATTCGGAAGTCGCAAGGTAGAAGGCTCCCTGACGGGGCCCCCGGCGACTAGTGATGCAACGCTGTGATTCAGTGTCCTGAGCGGCGTCCCGGCCATGATCGAGACCGTTCCACTCGAGCAAGCGGCGGCTGCTTACCGAATGCTTCCGGACGCTGGAAGTGGGTTAGCGAATCACATTAAGTGAGTGCCTTGACTCCTGCTCCAGGCGGAAGATCAGATCTGCCGCGGAACGCAAGGCATGGGTTCGCGCCCATGGCTTGCACCTGTAGTGGCGGGACGCAAAACGATTCGTCTGCCGCCCTATAGGGAGTTCAAGAATGTGATGAGTTGCTGCTTTTCCGCCGGGCTTAGCCGGCGGAAACGCTCGCGCACTTCGTCGGCCTCACCGCGGTGCCGTTCGATGGCATCTTCCAGCGTCAGCGATCTGAGGTCGTGCATGTGCCGAGGATGCATTCGTAGCCCCCAGAGGGGTACGGTGCGCAGTTTGTTGGCTGTGTCTTGCGGTGGATTTTGGACGATGCCGTCTCCGGTTCCAATGTCGTGCAGGAGGAAATCCCCGTAGGGATGGACGATCTTGTTGCCCAAGGCCTCGGGCACGGTGAAGGCTCCTCCATTGATCACGGTTCCCGTGGGAGCGGTGACGATGGTGCCGACATGGCAGGTAACGCAGCCGATTCTCTCGAACAGTTGTTGCCCCGCTTGAGAGGCCGCCGTTGCAGCCAGCGCCGGGTCTCGTGGAGGAGCTTTCGTGCCGCGGACGAACTGAGCAAAGTGGTCGATGTCTGCCAGGCCGATATTGTCGGGAACATCTTCGGGATCGCTGGTAGTTTTGCCAACAGTTGTGACGTCCTTTGGACGCAAACGGTTCGTTACTCCCATTTCGTTCAGGTAAGCGTCCCCAATGAACGAAAGCAAACTGCTGTGCTGATCCTTCCAGCCAAAGCGGCCAATGCGCGTCTGCCCGGGCGCTTCCAGGACAGGAACTTCGACTGCTTCGCCGTGAATTCTGCCCTCACTCACGTCTACCTGATGCTGCGCGATGGCCTGCAGAGTCTTATCGTCAATGGCCTCAACAAACCTCAACAAATCCGTCTCCTAAAGTGTTGAGAGCGGCCCGCAACGCCCGAATGTTTTCAGTGTCAGGTATGTGCTCCTGCGCCTGTGGGATTAGCGCGCGGTCATTGATGATGGAGCGGTTGGCGATGATATTCGCGCCGTCGTTTATGGGGACGGTAGCCGCAACGAAATTGCCGTTGGCGTCGTTGTGGCCGGCTCGAATCTCCGTGAACTGGCTGGATCCTCCGCTGACGGGGTTCTGATGACAATCCACGCAAGCTCTGGCATTAAACACAGGCCCCAACCCAGTACTTGCATCATGGTCTCGCTCGAACTTGCTTTGGTCGAGAGCATACGTATCGCCAGCGGGCTGTGCGATACCGTTGCTAACGCTCTGAGAACCTGCGCTTTGTGCGAGCGTCGCCGTGTCAAAGCCTGTTGGCGCTTCGGTGGGACCCTGCTGCGCAATACTGGCCAGAACAACGGCGAGTGTTCCTAATAGCAAGACCGCGAGAGAAACGCATCTATGGGGCATTGTGGACTCCGAGTTAGTTTGAATTTCGTCGGGACCGATTCACTTCCTGAAGCCACAGCTCGACAATTTCTTCACGAGATGGAAGACTGCGAGAGATTAAGTTCCGCAGGAAGCTTCCCATCTTGAGAATAAATGGCAGGCCGAGCCTCACTTCTATAGATCATCTATAGGGCCTATAAAATATCGACGTATAGACTGTCAATATCAGACGGCGTATCTCAGTGCCTGCTAAGTTTGAACGGTGAATTACCTAGCTCGTGCGGCTATGTAGTGAACCGGTTCTCGCCGTGAGCAGACAGCCGCTCACTCCAATGACCGATGCGACGACGTGTTTATTCCGGGAGTGAGTAGCGCTAGATTTGGAACCTTGAAGCGCATGCTTTTCCACTAAGCGTTCGCCGTTTGGCTGCATGTTTCTTTCCCGCCTTCCGATGCAGCGCACGCTTCCAGAGCTTGCATGAGGGGAAGTGCACTTCAGCAATGCGATAAAAACGAGGAAGGGCTTGCAGAGATACCACAATCTTGGTTGCGACAATCTTGCTTTTGCCGTCAAGCTTTTCGACCGCCAGCGGCACATGCTGGTTGGTATAGGCTCACTCAGAGACATCGGTATCTTTGGGGACGAGGGTATATGACTACAAGTCTTACGTCTGACATGAAAGACTCCCAGTGAGCAAATTCCTCTCAAGACCCAGAGGAGGTCAGGTCCCCTGCTAGACAGCACACAGCGGCCCCAATAAGACTACAAAGCAGCGCCAAAGTTACAGATTCTCTTGAATCCATAGGGCCCACCCTTCCGGATCAATTCGGTAATTTAGCCTCACGACATCTAAGGTTTCGGATGCTTTTTTGTTCAATTCTGAGAAACTTTAGAGCGATTACGCAATCTCATGCGGAGCACTGGTCTGGAGGATGCAGCCGCAATTGATCGAGGCAGGCCGTTTCGCGATGGGGAGAAAGCATGAGTGAAAAGGCGGAAAGGTTTGGACGTGCTGGAACCCGATGATCAGGCGCGCTTCAAATGTTTGGTGCTCCCGCTGATGCGGCTTTCAATTTGGCGCGCTGGTTGCCGCCGGGCCTACTCACCCGAGATCGGCCTTCTCATTGAAGGACTTACTCAGACGTTGGTGGCAAATGCATCGTTCCCACGGTTGGTTAAGACTCCCGGCGATGCCAAAGGCTTATGAGTTGCCTTGTGGTGCTACGATCATCATAGAAATGGATTTGGGCTGGTAGGAACAAGCGGACCGCCGCAGTAGGTGCTTGGAATGGACATCCTCAAGATCATCGCCAACAAGGGATTCCGGCATGCTGTCGCGCAAAGCGTAATTGCCTGCTTGGTCCTGACGTCACTTACTGTTGTCTGCTACCGACTGTATTTGAATATTGCTACGGCCTGCCTCCTCTATATTATTGTCGTGGTCTCCTAGCCCGCGCGGGGAACTTTGCCTCATCAATTGTTGCCTCCATCATCGCGGCTCTGTGCTTAGCGCATCTTGCTCCCCCCGCTTATTCTTTTCGGGTTGACGATCCGCTCGATGATGTGGCCATCGCAGCTTTCTTGATCACTTCGGTCATCGCTCGTCTGGTCTCCAAACTCCGCGAGATGAGGGACGAGGCCGCCTCAAGCGTAAACCGCAAATTGATTGAAGCAGAAGAGAAGGAACGTATGCGGATCGGGAAAGACCTCGACGATAATATCTGTCAACGTATGATCCTGCTGGCTCTTCAGCTTCAACAATTGGGGACAGACGCTTCCGACCAACTGCGGAAGCAATCCTTGGAGATAAGCACCGACATTCAAGCCCTGGCGCACACCTTGTACCCTTCAAAGCTGGAATATTTGGGGCTGGTGGTGACTATGAGAGCTTTCTGCGGAGAGTTCGCCGTACGGCACAAAGTGGAGATTGACTTTGGAAGCCACGATGTGCCAAGCCGTCCGCCGCTGGAAATTTCACTTGCCCTGTTCCGAGTGCTGCAGGAAGCGCTGGACAACTCGGCGAAGCATAGCGGGGAGCGGCAGTTTAAAGTTGAGCTGTTCGGGACACCGGGCGCAATCCATCTCATCGTGAGCGACCCGGGGGTAGGCTTTGACCACAAAGTGTCCGTGAAGGGAAACGGCTTTGGTCTCACCAGTATGAGGGACCGGCTGAAGCTGGTGAATGGAGCGTTTTCAATCGACTCACAGCCAAAGCGGGGCACGAAGATACATGCCAGCGTGCCGCTCAGAGAATAGTTCCGCCTTCGCGGGCCGAGGATGAGGCACCCAAATTTAAGCGGCATCGATTTTCGCAAGTTCGCGCAGTTCAGCTTCCGGCACAGGAAATTCTGCGGTCTACAATCCAAGCAGACAACGAGCTCCGGAAATACCATGTGGTTGGCGAATTGTTGTTTTGCTTCGGTGACAATGTGACACTGCGCTGAACCTTGACACCGTACCAATTCGCCAGGCACAGCATCAGCGTGTATGACTTCGCGTATGTTCGCTGCGATCGCGCGCAAGACCTCCCGCAGGTTGAGGCTAGACGTGATTCTGGTCGTCAGATTGAGGAGCAACTCAAGCCGCTCGTTTTGACGCTGAAGTTCCGTTTCTCTGCTCACGGCTATCCGAACCGTCAACTTGGTGGCCAAAAACCTACAATCAGATGATGATCCATTTCGCGCTGAGGTCACAAGCACTAGGTTCAGGTTTCGCCCTTGCGGCTCCGACCACTTTTCCGCATAGTTGGCCTTTCGTTGAAGTGGCTCCCTAGCAAAGGGGAATTCATGCGTTCCTCAAGGATGACGGGCAATCCGGACGTAATCCACTTGGCTGAAAAACCTTTCCGTAGAAGTGGTCGAACCCCGTTATTTGCGGTTTCAAGACACGCCTCCCGCTAAGGGACGTATCCTCCGCACTTGGACGCAAAATCTCTAAAATGTACAATGGTGCTTTTGTGAACTGCTGTATTATCAATCCGGAGGAGTGGCAGAGTGGCTGAATGCGGCGGTCTTGAAAACCGTTAGACTCGAAAGGGTCTCGGGGGTTCGAATCCCTCCTCCTCCGCCACTAAATACAATGTAGCTTTGGAGTTAGGGTGATTTCCCTTTCGATTGAGGCGAGTGATTGCGTGGCTCCTTTATCCCAATCTTATCCCAATGGGTTTACTGCATTACGTGATTCGCGGCGTCAAGCTCGCTAAATAGTTCCTCGACTTGCGCCATTCCATTCGCGGTGACTTCCGGCACTTCCTTAATGTAGTGCGCGAGAGTTGTGTTGACGCTGGAGTGCCGCAGCAGACCTTTCGCGACCATTGGATCGCGGGTTATCGCGGTTAGCTGTGTTGCAATGCCTCGGCGAAGCGAATAGAAGCCATGCAACTCAAGCGGCTTCCAGTCTTTCGCTTTGGGATCACGATAGTTTTCGGGATTGCGGAGTGCTGGCCGGATGACTCGTTTCGCCAGCATATTTAGGTCAAGCGGTCTGCCTTTTACGCCACGTAGGATCGGGCCTTTCGCTGGATTGCCCTCGATCTCACGTAAGTTCGCAAGGAGATCTCTCAGTGGCTCAATTACCAGAACGGGTTTTGCGGCACTCGCTGTTTTCGGGTCGGTTGTATGCTTGCGCCAAACGCTCTGCTTTACACTGAGGGTTTTCCCGTTGTAATCCTCCCACCTTCCTCCGCGAGCCTCTCCGGGGCGGAGACCGGCAAAGAACATCAAAGCAATCGCGGTTTGAGCTTGGAGCTTAAGGCGTTCTTCTACGTCTTTCGCTCGCTTTAGCACATCCAAGATTGCGACTACCTCATCCGGCGTGCTGGCGTGTGTCTCGGCAGGCGTAGCTGCCTTCCGTGGAATGATCGTCCCTTGGACTGGATTAACTCCGTCGAGGACTCCAAGGTTTTTAGCGTAGGTGAAAATACCGCTGAGGAGTGACTTTGCATGTTTCAGTGACGAGCGTCCCCATCCTTTTGTCACGAAGTACGAGAGGGTGGTGGCGGCATCCGCTGTTCTGAAGTCTCGCAACCGAATCTGCCCCACTCTAGCGCAGAGCGCATCCTTTGAGTGAGCTACGGGCGTCCATTCTGCCTTCGTTCAATGACCGGAGTTTGTCGGCCAGAAGTGGACGTACATCCGCCTTCGTCCGATACCGGTCATCAACTCCGCAGAGTTTTTCGAACTGCTGCTTGCGGACAGTCTGGCCGTTTTCGATTACATCTTCGCGCCAGCGCCCGTACCAGCTTCCCCCTATTCGTTTGATAGTGCCGGTTTGTGTTTTCAATTAGTCCTCCTTTGGCAAATCTAGTTTTCTGCGAATGTACTCGGATACCGGAAGCCCTTGTTCTTTGGCACGGTTCTGTAATTCTCGCCATTGCATCTTTGTGAGCCGGACAGGAATCACAAGGGAACGCACGTCTGAGCGAGGTTTCGGCGGCCTGCCCATTCGCATGACTTAACGTATATCGATAAGTCGGACAGCATGTCAAGCGTAAATTGGCTTGTGGCAAGCTGCGGCGGTCTTCTTTGAAAGGTGTACGTCTATGGAATCCTTAGCCGGTCCGCGTGCTGTTTCTGCCGTTCGAGCCAAGCGAGTACATCTCGCCAGTCAAACCGCAAATACAGTCCCATTTTTATGTGAGGTAGCGGATCGGAATTGCGGACGCTTGAACGGTTGCGCGTTTGCTCATATACCCATGACGGTTTGACTCGGAGGCGCTCCGCGACTTGTTGAGGCGTGAGTATTTCCATCAGCGCTCCTCCGCTGACTGGCGCTTCGGTGATTGGCAGATGCTCTTTGCTCACGGTATAGAGTCTCCTCATCGAATTTGAAAATGGAAAGGAAAGCCCAAAAGGGCAGATGACTAATGGAAAGGCGTTACAGGCTCTTGTGGCTCACGAGAGTGAACTGATTTCTTCGAAAGGTGAGATTGCGCCTTGGCCACCGTGAGCCGCGCGTAGTATTCGGGATCGTGCTTCTCGTCGGCGCGGAAGTCGGCGATGCGCCGGATGATTTCCTCGGGATCGTCGCCTCGTGCTAGGGCGCGCTTGGCGTAGGCCCAATCTCGTTCGGATTGGGTGAGCGTTTCTCGGGTGCCGCCTAAGCGTGGCGGCCTTTGCTCCGCTGTTCGGTCACTCTTTGCCGGGCCGAATGCGACCTTGAAATCTCGAAGGTTGTAGGTCTTGTCGGACTGCTTCGTCGCCTGGACGAGGCATTCCGTGTCGTATTTTCGGTTAGCGAATCCGGGGAGGCGGAGAACGCGAGACGCATCGGTCGCCGCGATATCCGCTCCGAACTCGTGGGCCATTCGCTGTTGTAGGTCTTCGGCCTCTTGAGGCGTGGCTCCTTCGACTTTCCAAACGACTTGGTGTTTGCCCGGCGATGTATCCAGAACGAAATTCGGCTTCGGAACGTCATCTGAATTCTGAATTGCCTTGAGCGCCTCGGAACCTCGGTAATCCAAGTCGAGATAGACGTGCCTGATCTGGTGGATGTCGCGTTTTGTTCGGCTGCATGCGCCCTCTTTCAGAGTGTTCATGCCGATGTAGATGTCGTATCCCGCTCGATTCCTCTCCTTGAGCCATTGTTGAAAATCGGTGGCTGCGATCTTTTCCGCTGACGCGATGCGCTGGATGACTTCCTCGGTGGTCCGATTCCGAAGCAACATCGCTACTCGGTCAGAGGGCTTGAAATTGTCGAGGATATACTCGGATGCCGAAAGAGAATCCGGCATGGAACCTCCTTGAAAAAATGAGCTAAAGCTGTGCCGTAAAAACTGAGGAGAGGTCGTACCTGTCGTTTTCGGAGTTGTAGCCGCGAATTTCGATCACTTCGGAGACGAATCGCTTCCCTGGGCGGCGCTCCAGTTGAATGAGAACGTTCAACGAATCGGCGATATTGCTCTTGATAGCGCGATAGGGTAGCTCGATTCCGCTCTGGAGGACGCAGCTTGTAAACCGTGCGAGGGCTTGCGCTGCGGAACCAGCGTGAACGGTGGATAGAGTTCCCGAGTGGCCGGTGTTGAGTAATTGAAGTAGATCGAATGCCTCGCCGCCACGAATTTCGCCAAGGATGATGCGGTCGGGCCTGTGCCGCAGAGACGCTTTGAGCAAGTCACGGATCGTAATGGCGGGGAGGTCGGGCTGCGCCTGGCGTGCCTCGAAGCGGACGAGATTTGGTTTGTGCAACTGGATTTCAGATGTGTCCTCTATCAGAAGAATCCGGTCCTCGTCAGTGATGAACCTAGCGAGTGAAGTGAGCAGAGTGGTTTTGCCCGTCCCGGTTCCGCCACTGATGAGGACGTTCTGGCGATTCTCAACATAGCCTTGAAGCCTGGCTGAAAGCTCCACATGCAAAGTGCCCATTCGCACGAGGTCTTCGACAGTGAAATGGCGGCTGTTGAACTTGCGGATCGTGAGAGTCACGCCGTGGATGCTGCACGGCGGGATGACGGCTGCGACGCGACTACCGTCAGGTAGCCGTGAGTCCAGAATTGGCTTCTGCTCAGAAATGTCGTCAGCAAGTCGTCGAGCGATGTTTTTGACCGCAACCATCAGAGATTTCTCGCTGAGGATAAGGTCGGGCACGGCCTGAAGCATTCCGGCGCGCTCGATGAAGACGCGGTTCGCGCCGTTGACCATGATTTCGCTCACCGAATCGTCGAGGATCAGATGCTCGATGGGTCGCAAGAAAGGGAG
>WNGR01000544.1_pt1 | contig 66816 bp, 101 predicted proteins | sample 5407581 | NCBI WGS metagenome assembly WNGR01 (sample SAMN13153383, study PRJNA577476) | soil metagenome | isolation source: 80 cm soil or saprolite under Garry oak tree replicate 2 | place: USA:California | collected 2016-06-15
ATCTGTCTCGACGTGGGACCGGGCGTGAAACTGCTCGACTTCCTCCTGTCCGCTACCGGCACTGAACAAGCCACAGCACTGGTCCTGAAACTCGCTGACGCCATCTGCGAGGACAACGAGGGGTTCTGCGCCTTCTGCGGCGCCGATATTCACGGGTTCGCTGAAGGTCCCAGTCCGCACGCCAAGGACTGCCTGTGGCTGCTCGCAAACCAATGGAAGGAGGAATGGGCGTGATCCCCGGCGATCCCCGGTACCCGGTTGTCGGGTTTACGGCGGCGCGCCGATTCCCGGTATCCGCCCAGCGGATCGCCGCCGACCGGCTCACCACCATGTCACGGGCGATGCGCCGCGCAGGCGTGATCCGGCCGAAGTTCATCACCGGTGCCGCCCGCGGCGGTGATGCGTTCATCGGGAACTGGCTGGTCATGCACTGGCTGGAACACGCCGGACACCTGGTTCTGGTGCCTGCGTGGCAAAGCCAGGTGGACTGGTGGTGGCTGCGGTTGCCACCACGGTGGCGGAACCTCGTCGAGGTGGAATTCATGCCACCGGGCACGGATTTCGCCTACCGCAACGCCGAACTGGCCAACAGGTCTGATCACCTCGAAGGCTTCCCTGAACTGCCTGAGGAACAAGCCGTCAGGTCGGGAACGTGGCAAACCCTGGGGATGGCACGTGACGCAGGTAAGTCGCATTACTGCACCGTCGTCGGCAGTGCAGCTACCACCGCACCAAGGAGGCATCCGTCATGACCGCCCGCAGGAATGCTAACGCTGGTCCCAGGTGGTACGAAGATCCGGCCTTGCCGGAAGGCAGGCGGGACGCCGTCATCATGAGGCCGATCCGGCTGGCTGATGTGCCTGTTCACCCGAAGCCCCGCCGGTCACGGCGGCGTCATGCGACCACCCCGGGCGGCTCCCCCTCCTACCGGGTGATCTAGGTCTCACCGGCACCCTCCATGTCCGGTTTGTGCTTATTCACGGCATGGAGTATACTAGAAACTGACCACCACCACGTCCGAAACCGGGAGGCAACCATTATGTCCAGTCAGCCCGAAACCGCCGCCGAGCAGGTCGCAACGATCAGCGATTCCGCGAGGTGGCTCGCCGCACTGCTCGGCGTCACCACCATGCCCGCCGGATACACCATCGCGGTGTTCCACGACGACAGCAAGCCGATCGAGCACTTCACCCTCAAAGACCGCCCCGTCGAAGGCGACAATCCGGAGCTTCTGCTCGCCAGCATCCAGTACACGATCCTCCACCACCAGGCCGCCCATTTCGCTGGCGCCGCCGGTGACAGCGACTGGGCGGCGGCGATAGCCCGGATCACCGAACGGGGGGACTTCGGCAATGACCTGTCCGTCGGGGAAATGCAGGCAGTCCGCACCAGGATTCAGGCAGCCGAATCCGAGCACGGGCTGATGGCGGCACTACTCGCCGCGACGGAAGAAGACCCGGAGTCCGAAGCGGGCGGCATCCGCGGTGAGGCGATCAGGTACCTGTAAACCGGAGGAGACGGCATGCCTGTTGACGCGGAAGCCGTCGCCGTAACGTTGCGTGCCGCCGGGATCGACGCTGTCACCAGCAATGGTGACGGCGGCCCGGTGGTGACATTGAACCCCGGCGACGCCAGCACATTCCTTGACCTGCTCACCCGCGGCGGGCGGCAAAGTGAGCACCACCAGATAATCCGCGAACTGGCGGACACCTGCCCGCACGGAAACGCCGGGGCCGACGACGAATGCCGGTACTGCGGACAAACCGGCGACGACGACGACTGGCCGGGCGCGGAAGAGGAACACAGTGATTCATGCCTGTGGGCTGCCGCCAACAGATGGACCAGGAGACACCACCCATGATGCCCTTGATAACCGCGACGCAGCCGCTGCCGTTTTTCGTGTACGGAACTCTCCGCCCAGGGGCGTCGCTGTACGACGGTGTCGCAGAGTTCGTCGTGCACCACGAACCCGCCGTACTGCCTGGGTTCGACTTGTTCCTCACGGGTTACCCAGCGATCCGGGTCAGCGACCGGCGCGGTGCCATCGTCCACGGCGACCTGCTGTGGACGAACGACCACGACGCGGCGCTGATGCGTTGCGACAACATCGAAAACTACTACCCGGGCGTGGACGTCATGTACATCCGCGCCGCGGTGCCCGTGTACAGCCGCAGCGGCCGGGCAGCCGCCTGGGTGTATCTCGGCGGCCCGCGCACAGGCTTCCCGAGCAACTACCTGGAATCAGGTGACTTCAAGCTGGCACGGCCTGAACTATGGCACGAGGAGGTACCTGTATGAGGCATGCCATCGGCGAAACCGTCGATTCCGGGCTGAGACTCGCCGGCGGTATACCGGCAAGACTAGTGTCCAAGCTGCTTCCCGGCCCAGCCTTGTCCGCCACCCTCACCGTCATGGCGCCGACACCTGTCTACCTCACCCAGGGCGTGGCAGGCAGGGAGCGGCGGATGGAACTCCGGATGCTAAGCGGCGTCTATTACTGGGCCGAAGATTTCACTGCTTACCTGGCGACCGACACGGCCCGCGGGTCGCTGGAACTGAGGCCCGCTGGCCTCATGGAAGACGACATGCGGCCAGCGTTCATTGTGTTCACCGACGACGGGTCACCGTCAGCGGCGATCATCGCCGGTTACATTGCCGCGGTGCCTGGGACGTTCCATGCCTACGAAACGACCGGGTACCGGCTGCGGCCAGCCAGCAACCAGACACCAGAAAACGCACTGCTGGTGCTGGCACGAACTAGGGAGGCAAGCTTTGGCCGCCGTAGAGATCTGTCGCTTTGATAACCCAGGCGAGGAATAGCCATGAAACGTTTCACCAGCCTGTTCCACCGGACGGCGCAACTCACCGGTGAGCAGATTTGCCGGTACTGCAACGCCAGCATCATCAAATCTTCCGGGTTCTGGGCCTTGTGGCGTGCCACCAAGGTCATCGACGACCCGGAGTACTGTCCCAGTCCGGCGGGCCACCACGCCCACCGGCCCATCTAGGGAGGACGCCCATGGCACTACGCAAGCGGCGCCTGCGCCCGCAGGCACCGCGAACAACCGGGGTCATGAGCCCAGTGCCCATGCCCGCATCAAACCCGGCCACCGCAACGGAAGGAACCACCATGCCGGAAACCACCACCACCACCCTGAAGCCGTTCATCGCGCACCTCACCGAAGGCCGCAACCTGCCGGACGGCTTCGACACCTGGGGCTTCAAGATCGTCCGCGCCGACCTGACCACCTGGGACATGGGCGACGGCCGCCGGGTCCAGTGGCCCGCCACCGGTCTCATGGAAGACTCCAACGCGGTCGCTTCCCCCGAGGTGTGCCCCAACACGGAGATCGGCGGTTACGCCATCGCGCTGGACCTGCGCGGCGCGCGGGACGGCCAGTACGGTCACGCCACCATCCTCCTGGTCGCCTACAACCAGGCCGACGTCCTGGCCACCGCTGCGCACAAGGTCCGGGTGTCCAAGGCGTACGTCGGCGCGGTCCTCCACGGCACCGACGTGTACAAGACCGCCGCCGGGGTTGACCTGGCCGGTGCGGACCTCAACGGCGCGGACCTCCGCGGCGCCGCGTTCGACGGGTCGGACCTGTCCGGCGCGGCCCTGCGGGGCGCACGGCTGGAGAACGCCACTCTCGCCGGTGCGAACCTCACCGACGCGAACGTGTCCCGGGCCGTGTTCACCGGCGCGAACCTCGAAGGTGCCAACTTCACCGGCGCCACCGGTTACCACGTCATGTTCACCGGCGCGAACCTCGCCGGTGCGGTGCTCACCGGTGCCAAGCTGCCCGGCGCCAGCCTCCACAAGGCCGCTGTCGCCGGGCTGAACGTGGACGGCACGTCGCTGGCCCGCGCCAACCTGAAGAACACCACCGGGCAGGTCCGCAACGCCAGCGAGGCGGACCTCAGCAACGCCGTGCTCAGCAACGGAAGCCCGTTCAGGCCGCTGAGCGTCCCGGCTGGACGCCGGGACATCCTCGACGCCCTGACCGGGTGCGGGGTGTACGCGGTGATGGAGGACGCCAGCTAGCCCTCCGCCCCTAACCGGCTGAGCCCCCGCCCTCCTCCCGGGCGGGGGCTCAGCCATATCTCCAGGAAGGAGCAGCATATGAGAGCCCCTTGGAGCCCTCAGGCACGGGCCGTACGGCAGCAGCGGAAACTTCGCCGGGAACATGTCCAAAACACACCGCACATGAGCGTCCGGGTCACCATCGAACGGCGGCAAGGCCGCCTGGTTATGTCGTCGATCAGCGGCGTCGGGGTGGACGTGACGGCTGCGCTGTGGAACGCACACGGCCGGGCAGCGAACATACTCAAGGAAATCGGCGAGCACCTGGCCCAGCTCGAAGAAACAGAACCTGCGCCGTGAACGGCAGCAACCATGCAGTGCCGGTCATCACCGGCGCTGTCACACCCAGAACGGGCTACCCGGAGATCAGGTGGGCTGACAACGGTGTCGGTAACGGTGAATGCGGCTGGGTGGGCGTCTGTTCAATGTGGGTTTTCCAGATTTGGCGGCCCAGCGAACGCCAGCCGTGGGAGCTGATCTGCAACCTGCCAGGTTCCCGGTCCAGCACCACTGACAAGGACCCAGACGAACTAAAAACCACGGCGGCACGATGGCTGAAATGGTTCCTCGACGACCTTTACAACACCAGCCGGAAGTTCACAGCCTGACACGCAAACCCGCTTTACCTCCACTCAGAAGGTGAGGGAAACATTTATGCCACGCATTACCCACCACGAAGCCATTCCGGCCGGGCTCTGCTCCTGCCCCCCCTGCCTGAAGAAAGCCGGGTACCCCGGCATCACCTTTCCCGGTACCAGCACTTTCACCCGCGTCGGGGGGCACTACGGAACCCGGAAGTGGAATGCCGGTGGCCGCGGCCCCCTGTATCTGGGCATGGAACTGGAACTGTCAGGCGCCGGTGCACCGGCATGGCGGCACGCATGCAGCTACCTCGACCGGGGGACGCTCGCCGAAGTGAAGCCGGACGGCGGGATGATGGAACTGACCAGTCACCCGCTGTCACCGGCGTACTTCATGGCCCACTTCCCGTGGCGGTTGCTCCCCGAACTCCGCGAACACGGTGTCGCCGCACAGCCTCACGCTGGTGGCATCCATGTTCATGTCAACAAGACCGCCTTCGACGGTACCGGCCATATCTACAACTGGATGCGGTTCTTCTACGCCAATCCCGGGGAGATGCGCGCCCTTGGCAGCCCGGAAAGAAACCATTTCCAGACGATACCGGGGCAGCGTGACATGATGCGGCTCGCCGAACAAGTCGCCGCGCAGGTGGAGTTGTCCAAGGCCAGGCATTGGGCCGCGACCCACGCGAGGCGCCGCGGCGGGCAGCTTGTGTTCCGGCCGGCGGACCGGGCGAAGATCCGCGCCGCCGAAGCCCGCCAGGTCATCGCAAGGTACGACCGGTCCGGTGAAGCTGCCGCGATCAACGTCCGCCGCCACGCTGACACGTTCGAGGTGCGGTTCCCCGGTGCGGCTATCAAACCGCGCGTGGTGAAAAGCCGGCTGCAACTGATCGCCGCGGCGGCCGAGTTCACCCGGGGGATCGAAAGCCACGAGGATGACGCCTTGCGGTTCCCGCTGTTCGCCGGCTGGGTCACCGCGCACCGGTATCCCGAACTGTCTGCGGCTGTGGCGGCGTTGTGAGCCCCAGCGAACAACCTGTCTGCTGGGGCAGGCGGCATTCGTTCAAGGTGGACCGGTTGCCGGCGGGAACGTTGTCGGTTGCCGAGTTTCTCGACGATGACGCCGTCGCCTTCGCACGGTGTGTGAGTCCCACCCCTGCGGAGTGGACTGAGTGGCTTGCCCACGCATGGCAGGCGGGACAGAACTACGAGGTCCGGCAGCGGGACGAGGCCGAAGCTGAAGACGAACCGGCGTGTCCTGCCTGCACCGGTGAATGTCAGTGCAGTGATGTGGTCAAGGAGGCCCGTGCGCGGTTCGCACCTGACGGTGAAGGGGCGGTGCAGCGGAAGAACGTCGTTACCTATTCTTCGCGTTCCTTCGCGAGTGCCACCAAGCCAGCCGGGGCTGGAACTCCTGGTGTCACCGCCGCCTTTCCCGGGCTTGACACCGATCACGGTGCTGATGCGGCATCCACCACGGATGTGACATAGATTTCATGCACTGGGTGGTAGGGTAGAATGGTAGCAGGACAACCTACCACCCAGTGCGTTCAGGCGAACCCAGCCACCGCTGAAGCCAAAATCCTATTCACTACCCACAGTAACAGAGGGGTGACCGAATGTGCCTTCTGACCTACCTCCAACCGGGTGCTCAGCCCAACCCGAAACACCTCGCAGCCGGGGCCGCCGTGAACCGTGACGGGCACGGATTTGCCATCGTGGACAACGGCACACTGTTCATTCGCCGCTCGCTTTCACCGGCAACCGCCATCCGCGAATTCGTGCAACTTCGCCAGGAACACCCCAGCGGCCCGGCGATCTTCCACTCCCGGCTAGGAACAGGCGGCCTCCGGACGACCTACAACATCCACCCGTTTTTCGTCGGCAGCGACAATCTCACAGTCGTCGCACACAACGGCATACTGTGGTCAACGCCGCCTGGCGACAAGCGCTGCGACACCCGGATGTTCGCCGAAGGAATGCTCCCGGCAACCTTCAGCGACCTGGACTCTTTCCGGCTGCGCACCACCCTTGAAAGCTTCCTTGGCCGGTACAACAAGATGGCCATTCTGACCGTCAACCCGGGCTACACGAACACGGCATACCTGCTTAACGCCGAATCCGGGCGGTGGGTTGATGACACCTGGTACTCCAACAGCAGTTACCTGCGGGCCACGGACTGGCGGTGGTTCGACGGTCTCGACGCGAACGCCGGCACCGTATGCGAGATTTGCCTGAAGTACGGGCATGTCGATCCTGACACGCAGATATGCGGCAGATGTCATTACTGCAACGAGTGCTGCCGGCCTGAGCCGGCTTGCAGGTGCCATCCGGGCGAGAGACACGAACGGCTGTCGCGCGACAGGGAAGTTCTAGCGATCACAGCCGGGCCGTCGTCATGAGCGCCCAGTTTACGGTCAAGGTGACCTACGGCCCGCGTTCAAAGCCGCTGACCGGGCCAGGCGTGCCGCCTGGCGGATCGCAGGAACACGCGCGCCTGGGCGAAGAAGAGGCCAGGGCAGCCATCGAAACATTCCTGGCCGACCTGTGGCGATTCCATGGCAATGGCGTTTCCAGTGTCACCATCACCGTCGAACGAGAGGAGGGAGGTGAATAATGCCATTTAACATTTTCGGCGAAGAATACGACAGTAGCTGTGACTGCGCAGGCTGCGCCCGGATTACCGCCAACCGCGATGCTGTCAATGGAACGACCTATTACAGCCGTGACGAGGCCGACACAGCACTGCACGACTGGCGGCTGATACATCGTGACCGTCCACGCGCGAGATACACGCCACACGCTTACCCGCATGCGCCAGCAGTAGACCAGCCAGAAACCATCACTGTTTCCATCACCTACGACGGGACGCGATGGACAGAAGCCGATGCCGGCGGCCAGCCATGGGACGACGGGACGATCCGGGAGTTCACCGGCATGATGGATGCCCGGAACAACAGCCTGCCGTGGCGGGCGTACCAGGCGGAACCGGAGATGACGCCTGCGCAGCGGCTGCTCAGCAGGCTTCCGCGTAACGACCCCCGCAAAAGCTACTCATGGCGCCCGGCGCAGTGGTCGATGCTCGGTGACGGCCCGTCGTTTTACGGCATGGAAATCGAAATCAAATGCCGGGATTACCGGACGATGAACTACGCCCTGGGAGCTATCGGCACATATGGCCATTTGAAGAACGACTCGTCGATCGGCGGGGGCTTCGAACTGGTTACGCACCCGATGTCCTACACGTGGGCGATGGAGAACTTCCCCTGGGCCTTGCTGCCGCAGCTCGCTGGACTGGGCTGCACGATCGACCCATCGGTGAACGGCATTCATGTTCATGTCAACCGGGATGGCTTCAGTTCCAGCGCGCACATGTTGCGGTGGCTGAAGTTCATCTACCGCAACAGCAGCCAGGTGACGCGGATCGCCAGAAGAGAAACAACCAGATACGGTTCGTTCACCGACACGGTTCAGGCGGCGCATTACGCGCACATCATGGCGGAAAAGGCACGGACCCGGTTGAGGGAAGCTGAAGCACGGTTCGCCGCCGAAGCGTCCTACGAAAACGAGGTTGCCTACGCGGAAGCGAACCGTGACCTGCGTGTCCTGATTTCCGGCGACCACACCAGAATGAACCGGTATCAGGCGATCAACACCCGGGGGCCGGACACCCTGGAAATGCGCATGTTCGCATCCACCCTGTCGGTCATGGAAGCACAGGCGGCGTTGCAGATGGCGGCGGCGTCAACCGAGTACACCCGTGGCATCCGTGCCGCTCAGGTCTGCAAAGGCGCGTGGGGCTGGGTCGCATTCTCCGCATGGCTGCGGGAGAACGAGGTCACATACCCGGCGCTGGTGCAGGCGAACCGGTTTGCGCGGATGCCAGCCGCACCGACGGCCACCTACACCATGTCCGAAACGCCGCGAAGGGGGCTCTAGCGATGTGTTTGTTGTGCGTTCTACCACCAGGCATCACACCTGACCCCGGTGAGCTGGAACTAGCCGCGGCGAACAACCCCGACGGGTTCGGTTACGCCATCATCACCGCCAGGGGCAACCTGCTTATCCGCCGGGGCATGGACGCCGACCACATTATTTCAGCCTTCCTGAAAGACCGGAAGAAGCACCAGGGGCCAGCGATCTGGCATTCCCGGATCGGAACCTCCGGCACCAAGGGCCTGCCTAACTGTCACCCGTTCATCGTCGGACGGGACCACCGGACAGTCCTGGCGCATAACGGGATATTGTTCCGGCCCCCGAAAGAGGAGCCCCGTTCGGACACGAACATTTTCGCTGCGGAAGTGATGCCGGTTCATTACCGGACGGTAGACAGACCAGCGGTACGGCTGCGGCTGGAACGTCAGCTTGGCAGCAACAAGCTCGCGCTGCTGACCACGAACCGCCGGTACCGGCGTCCGTTCTACATTTTCAACGCTCACCTCGGCGAATGGACCGAAATGGGCGCGTGGATGTCGAACAATTCCTACCGGGTCATGAAACGCCGGACCGGCTTTAGTGGTTACCGGTACCGGTTCCAGGACGGCGTCGGCTGGCGGTCGTACGACGGCGGGAAAACCTGGGAAATAGTGCCGGATTACAGCACCTGGACGCCGTCACGTGGTGCTGGCAGTAAGTACGGGTGGTGCCGCTGGTGCAAGACAGCGCAGGTGGTGGACCCTTACACCAAGATCTGCACGAACTGCCACGTGTGCGGTGAATGCGGCGAGTGGCTGCGGAAATGCGAATGCAAACTGGTGCCGGCATGAGACTCCTGCGCCCGGTAGACGGGCCACCGTGCCCCGAATGCCCATACCGTAAGGATGTCGAGCCAGGTATCTGGCCAGATTCCGTGTACATGCGGCTTACCAGGTATGACGGCACCCTGGCGCAACAGCAGGCCGGCGGCGGCAGGGGGTGCATGTTCTGTATCCGCATGCCAAGCCGGTTGTGCGGAGGCTGGATCGCCGCGCATCCCCTGCCGGTCAACTTCGCCTTGCAGGTACAGGTACCTAAGGGCGTACTAGATCTCGACGCGATCCGGGCGTATCGTCCCCGTGTGCCGGTGTTCGGTACCGGCGCGGCAGCACTAATCCACGGCCGTGGGAAGGGACCTTCGGTGATCACCGGCGAACCACTACCCGGGCGTGGAGACCGCTGCGACTGCGGGCACCGGCGGTTCTCCCACGAAGACGGCGAGCACTGTGTCTGGTGCGCGTGCCTGATGTTCAAGCTGGAAACAGTTTCCCGCAAGACAGACACGGACGTGCTAGCCGGCGAAATTGCAGAAGCTGTCAAAGAATGGGCCAAAGGCGATCCGGCGAAAATCGACCAGGCCGCCAAGATTCTGTCCGTCAGCCCGGTACTTGGAAGCCTCCCGTCGCGGCAGGATCACGCATCAGCGTGGCAATGCGATCTGTGCGATGACTGTCCCATATACCGGCTGGAGCAAGGCGCCACGGCATGCAAGTGCGGCCATTCGATCACCGATCACGCCTGGGACCATGTAAGCGAAACGAGGAGCCATGGTAAGCAAGAACAGCCCGCCTGAGCCAATGCGGGCGGAAATAGACAGGCTAAGGCAGATCCTTTGGGACATAGCCAGGATGACTGGTTATGAAGGCCCCGACGAGGCCCCGGCAACGGGCCGGCTCGACCCGGATGTCCCAGAGATCGCCATGGACTCGGTGAAGGCTCATTGCGCCGACTACCTGACCTACACCGGGCCGCAAGGCAGGGACGTGAACCCTGACGCTGGGCCGGATGACAGGTGCACATGCGGGCAGACGATCACCTGGCTGAATGACACCTGGGTGCACCTGTACAACGAACGGCTGCTCCGCCGGTTGCATACTCCTGCGCCTGCGTCCGGGTACTACAGCCCTGACCATCCTGAACCCCCGGAGCAGTCTCTTGAACCCTCGGAGCAGCCGGAGTATACGTACGCGCTCGGAGGCATACCTCTGTCAATGACCTCGACCCCAGCGGATGCAAGCGCAATCCGGGCAGTAGCAGAGCGCCTCCGCCAAATCACGCCAACCCCATCATGGCGGACCACATCTACCAACACCGAGTTCTGGACTGAACAACCACAGCCGCTTCGCAGGTCGGACCGGGACGAAGAGGCGATCCAAGACGACGAGGAAGGACCCTTCTGATGCCACGCTCAACCAACACAGCCCTGGTAACTATCGGTCCCATGTCGCCGGATATGGCAGCGAACATCGCAGGCCGGCTCACCAACAGAGACCACATGGACGCACTTGACGGGCAGCGGGTCACAGTGGTCACCGGCATTAGCACCAACTCGCGATCTCCCAGGCATTCGTTCACCGGCGGCGAGCTAGACCTGCTTATTCAGCTCGCCGCCGCCTGCTGGGCGCAGCAGGTCAACGGCGTCCCAGGACAGCCGACTGTCAATCCATCGCATGCGAGACTCGCGATGCGCGCCTACCACGCCGTTAACGGCCTGGCGGCGCCGACACGGGATCAACTGCGAGCGGCCCGGGGCTCGGACTTCTACTAATGCCCCGCCTTGACCCCACCGCCCGTCTCGTAAAAACGGCCCCGTACCTGGACTTCCGGGTCGTTGTCGTAGAGGCAGGCCGTGAACGTGGCACCGGCCCGCACCGGAATGATGTCATAGATCATCCGAACCACCTTTATCACCAGGTGGGGCGCGGGCGGCGTAACAACAGTGACCCTGTCAGCTTCATCGACGGCTGGGATTTCAGGCCCTACGACTGGGCCGGCGAAAACCGCGCTGAAGAAAGGGCGTGGCTCGACAATCTTTTCAAGGAAGGGGACGGTGAGTTGAACGAACAGCCGCACCGCCCGCACACGTGTCTCTCATGCAGTTGCACAATTGAGGGCGATGAGCCCGAGATAAGAGTGCCCGGAAAGACGGGGTCATCGGCCCGGTATTCGCATGCCTCGTGGCAGGAGTGCCAGGCAGCGATGGAACGGGCGCGCAAAGCGTTCCGGGCCAGTTTTCCCGGTGGTCACCGGCATGGGGGCGTTCCGGGACACGCACGTGCCAAGCCGGTCGCCTCATCGTATCCTTCCAGGTCAAAGGCTGGTGGTATACTAGATTCGCCAGCCACCCCAGGAGACAACATGAACAAAGACATACTCGCCATCGTGCGAGGATTCCGCGACAAGGGCTACACGGTCGAACAATCAACAGGCACAAGCCACTTCTTCGTCCGCAACCCCAACGGCAGCCTTTACACAACACTGCCCAGCACGCCCCACGCCCGGAGCGTAACCGAAGCGCAGAATCTCATGCGCAGAGCACCCGACCTGAAAGCCGAACAACGGGCACAACGGAAGCTCACCGCAGCAGCCGCGCTCGGTGAACCCGCACCAGCAGAAGCACCGGCACCAGCCGAGCGGATCGCAGAACTGCCAGAACTCCGTGAAGGGAAGCTCCCCCTCACCGCCTGGTGGCTGTGGGATCACCTTCGTGAAGAAGCCGAACGGGGTGGGAACCACGCCCAGTACCGGGGCAAGGACGGCTGGATGTGGACCGGTCACGTGTCAGCGATGATACTGCGACTGTGGCCGAAGCTGGCTGACAACACCCTACATCGGGAAGCGGCCATTACCCTCGGCGAATATTTGCGCCTCACCGGTCACGTGGTGAACGTCAGGAACCGCGGGCCGAACGCGAAAAGCGAATACTGGCTCGCCGCCGTCTGGGCCGGTGGACCAGACACGGTGGGCAAGGCGCGGACGCTGGCCCGTGGCGCGCAGCCAGCCGGGTCGGTACATGACCGGAACATCGCCGCTGTTCAGGAAGCTGTCACGAAGCTGGCTGACGCGCACGGCACCGTCACCACGGCGCAGGTCGTCGCCGAACTGCCTGACATCAACAGCAACGCCATTTCCACCCTTCTCGGCGAAGTAGCCGCCAGCAAGTTCCCGCTGAGCAGGGTCAAGAAGGGCGCCTACAAGTTCATGGGAGAGCCGCATATGACAGAAACTCATACTCCCCGCCGTTCAGGTCTCAGGCTCGAAGTTCTGCACTACAAGCAGGACAGGCCGGATGTGCCGGAGTCCGTCGCGGATGTCGCCGCGGCACTGAAGGCAGCCGAGTCGTCGGTGGGCCGTGCCCTGCGCGAGTGGTACCTCGACGGTACGCAGGGCATCGACCGGATCACCGGCAACCTGTACGTGTTCCGCCGGCACCTGCTCCCCGAAAGTCACCCGCTGCGCGAAGCCAAGCCCGAGAAGGAGGAGATCGAGACCGAAGCTCCTTCCAAGGTGGCTCCCAAGGTGACTCCTCCCGCAGCGCCCGTGCCGCAGGAAGCCGCCCCAGCAGAAGGCCGCAAGCGCATCGAAGACTTCATCGCCTTGCGCCCGGACGCGAAGCTGTACGCCGAAATGTTCACCACCGCCGACGGTGTCACCATCGTCATCGACGAAGACGGGCAGATGCGTGAACTGAGGCCGAAGTCATGAAGCACGATGCAGCGGATTGCCCCCATGCCCGTATCGAAACCCGGTGGCCTATGGGCATCGCCTGGAATCGGATGACCGGCCCTACAGTCCTGGCGCTCAGGTGCCGGGACTGTAGGGCGCAAACAAGCGTCACCATAGACGACGTGCTTGCCGCGACCACCTGGCATGGTGGTCGCGGCAGCAGAAGTACCTCAGGAACCAGGAGGCACAACCCATGCGACGAATCCTCACCACAGCAGCGCTGATCGTAATGGCGCTGCTTGCCGCTGCATGCGGCACCAGCAGCAGCATCCACGCCACCCCCAGCGAAAGCGCAGCAGCCCGCGCCGCCTACCAGCGCGGCATCGCCGTCATCGAGCAGTGCACCCCCAACGGCGAGGCGATGATCGGCACTGTCGTTAACAAGACGGCCACGCGGCTCACCTACGTTCAGGTGTTCCAGACCTTCAAGAGCAAGGCAAACCGGCAGCACATCTGGGCCTGCGCCAGCCACAAGGTGACGGCGGACATTCCCGGCACCGACCCGAAGGCGGCGCTGGAGACGTGCTTCGCCAACAGCGGCGCCGCGACCACCGCAGTGCGGCATCCGGTTCACGCGGCGCATCACCCGGCAAAGACCGCCGAAGCGCTGCTGAACGCCGCCGCCGTGTGCGTGGGGCAGGAAGTCTGACATGGCCACCGGAACGGCCCTTCGCCCGCCGGTTCCCCTGGGGGATATCGAGCACGAGAAGCTCCAGATGCGCGGCCAGATCATCACTGCCGGTGTGCTCATCGGCCTGATCGTCTCCGGCCTGTACTTCGGCATCATCCAGGTGCACTGGTATCTGCCGTTCGGACCGGGATGGCTCCAGCACGGCTTCTGGCTGAAGCACGGCTGGGACGACACCACCGGGGCGTGGCTGAGCCAGCACACCTGGTTCATCAACAAGGGCAACTGGGTGTGGTACCGGCACAACGTCCGAGACCTCGGCATTCCATCACTGGCCATCTTCGGTGTCATGTCCATCTTCACCGCCGCGAACTACTCCGGCAAGCAGTACCGGGGGTGGCGCCTGCTGCTGTCCCTGGTGCTGTTTTTCGCCGTGTTCGTGGTGATGGTCTGCGCCGGTACCTGGCTCGGGCTGCTCGCCATCAACCATCCCGGTCACGTCGGCTCGTTTTTCGCAGCCCACGACTTCATCCTCTGGGTGACCTTGGGCATCATCATGTCCCAGGTACTGCACCGCCTGTTCGGCCCTGTCGGTGCCTCGCTCCAGGGCAAGTGGGTGGAGCTGGCCGTGGACAACTGGTGGCGCAAGGGAGGCGGCGAATACCCGGCGTGGGTCCGGCGTAACTACATCATCCCGGTGACCGCGCGGCGCAGGTTCGACGAGATCGCCCAGCAGGATTGGATGACCGGCGAAGCCGAGAAGCTGATAGCAGCCGGCCCGAACGTGCTGTCCAAGCTGATCTGGTGGGCGGCCGGGCTGATCCTCCCGGCTGTCATCTTCTTCGCGGCGCTCGGGTTCATCGGCCACTTCATCGTCGGGACGTTCGGCAGACGTCGCGCGGCAGGCTATCGGCATCGTGTTCGCATTCGGCGCCATGGTCGCGGTGGTTGCTTTCTGGCACCTGCCCTGGGAGCTGGGCGCAGCAGCAGCAGCCGGCACCATCGCCTACCTGGCCGGCTGGGTGCTGGGCCACATCCCCTACTGGTACAGCCAAAAACATCTGACACCATAGAGACCCACCCGCGGGCTTACCGATCAAAGGGCGAGACACTCCAGGCGGGACCTTCGCGGTAACGTCGCCCCGCCTGGAGCACCAGCAAGGCCCTGGCCCGCGGGTGCTAGTTCCTCCCACGGCGCCTGGACTGACACTCCAGGGGGTGGGAGAGGCAAAGACCTGACGTAAGACCTCGTACTGGAAGGCGAAAACGGGGCAGCAGGCAATTTGCTGGGTGGTCCCAAGTGCGTACTGCGGATAAGGCCACCCAGGTTGAGGCGGTAAGCGCACCAGGCGAGCTGTTCGTAGAGCTGACCAATGGTGTGTGGCGTCGCCGTCTCTTTCACGGTGGCAGCGGACCCACGTCAGGCAGTTCACTCGTGGTCTTCCGATGCGACGCCACCGAAACCGGCAGCAAGCAGCACCGGCAGAACACTTGCCGGGGCTGCGACGCTGTCCTCGCGGGCGGTGGTTCCGTAGTGCCTGATCCAGGGTTACCCGGTACGCCGAGAGTAACCTGATCTATGACCGCAGAACCACCGCCCGCACGGGGGAGATTAAGTGTCTAGCCGGGGAAGTACAGTAGCCCGTGGCTATGGCGCTCAGCACCGCAAAGACCGCGTCAAGTGGAAGTTCCTTGTTGACGGCGGTCACGGTGTCTGCTGCGAACCTATCTGTCTCATGTCGTCCCGGTGGATACCCCCGGGGTCGGAATGGCACTTGTCCCATGTGGATGACGGCACCAGGGTGAAGGGCGTGAGTCATGCCGCCTGCAACCGCGGTGACGGCGGCCGTCGGTCCTGGGGACGTGGAGTAGCTGCCCGTCGTACGGGTAACAAGCCCCAAGAACCTGAGTCGAAGTCGCTTCGGTGGCGGCCAAAGAGGCTCTGGTAGGAGGCGCAGGTGAACGTCACCTTGAAATGGGTCCTGATCATTGGTGGCATCGGCTTGGTACTGGTCGCGGCACTGGCCACCGTGGTGACCGGGTTCACGGTGCCGTCGTGGGTGCTGCCGTTCGGTGCGCTCGCAGGGCTGGTAGGTCTGGCCATCCCGTAGGTGGTAGTCTTCAACCGCAAGCGGATGAGTCGTTCCACCGGGGACGGCGCGGCCGACGGAGTCGATCTTCATGACGCAGCCCCAGCGCACAGTGCGCTCGAAAGGGCTGCGTTCTCTTTTGTGGCTGCTAGCTGATGGCAAGTGCCAGATTTGCGGGCAGCCACTGGGTGACGACTTCGACGCCGACCACATCCGCCGCTATGCGGATGGAGGGCCAACTCGGCTATGGAATCTTCGGGCAACGCACCCGGCATGCAACCGTGGCAGGCGTACTTCGGAACCCTGAGCTTCAAGCCCCATGCTGGGCAGAGGGAAGCGTTTGATGACGCCGCCCAGCGGGATCGGGGCGACCGACTGCTGAAGCTGCCGACCGGTTACGGCAAAACCCGGACCGCTGCTGGTATTTACACCATCCGGCGGTCCCGCGGCATCGTGAACCGGTGTCTCTGGCTGGTGGCAACTGACACACAACGCGAACAACTTGTGCCCACGCCCAAAAGGGACGGCAGTCGTGGTCCCACCGTCTCCGACAACCTCCCCGGATGGTTTGGCACCTCCTGTAAGGAAACGTTCCGAGCCGAAGGTTATCGTGCCGTGCGAATGCATCAGGAGGGGTTCGCCGAAGTATTCGTTGCCACTTACCAACAGGCTTTGTACGACCGTGTCACAATCCCTACCCTGCTGGAAACTGGGCATTGGCTCATTGTCGCCGACGAAGCCCACCACCTTAAAGAAGAAGGCAAATGGGCGCAGCGGGTGCAGGAGCTAGCGGGCGAAGCCACCGAAATCCTGTATATGACAGCTACCCCCCTCCGGGCTGACGAGCTACCGCTTCATGGCGTGCCTTCAAAGCTAGGCCCCGACGGGAAGCTCACTTACGACGCCTTTCCTGACATCAACTGGCGGCAGGCCATGGATGAACACGCCATCCGCCGCCCTCAGGCCCACGCCCAGGAATGGGAAATCACACTCGAAGATCAGCACGGAAAGCCGGTCACCCTTACCACCACTGACCTGCTCGAAAAAATACGTGCCGATCAGATTGAAACCGGCCTGGACGATTACATGATAAAGCGCAGGCTACGTTTCACCTCCCAGTATGTTCACGGCATGTTTGTGGACGCAGTTTCCCGCCTACAGGAGAAGCGTTCCCGTTGGCCTGGTACGCACCAAATGCTGGTCTATGCCCTCAATTGCAGTCATGCCAAGTTCCTGGCTCAGCAGGTATTTGCCCCGCTGGTCGGCAAGCATGACGCGGACTGGATGGGTGTAACCCGCAGCGATGCCGAAAACCATGATGTCCTCAACCGGTATATGGACGGCGATCTTTCGGTGCTGGTTCAGGTGAACAAGGCAGGAGAGGGTTTCGACAACCCGCCGACCAGTGTCCTGGTTTTCCTTGACCTCACCAAGTCTGAGCCGACCATTTACCAGAAGCTAGGGCGCGGAGCGAGACGGCTTTGGGAAATACCTCCCGAACACGACATCCTTGATGTTTACGCCGATACGTCCCATCCAGTAATCGCCGTCGTCAAGAAACTCGAACCCGATGACGGCCCGTATGGAGATATTCCGAAGCCGCGTGGGCCTGACGACGACGACCTCGACTGGTGCCCCGCAGACAGCCTGGAAGAACTGGAAACACGGTACCTTCAGACCTTCCTTTGGGCACCCGATGGTGCCCCGTCTTATTCACGCGAACACTTCGATGCCGCGACTGCGCATGGCGTGACGCCGGAACAGGTAGAAGACATTTTGCGCCGGTTCCGTATGGCCAGTGCTCCAGCGAACGAACCGCAAGGCGAAAGCGGGCGCCTGGCTTACCGGCAAGATCAAGTTGACCGGCTCCTCAGTACTGTCACCGGGCATGCTATCCGGGTAATCCGGGCCAAGCACAGCGCCCGGTTCGATGCCAACCCGTCCCGGATGGCCGCAATGATCAAGAAGAATCTGAACAGCCAGTGGATCGTGATGAGTGGTAAGCCGCATAGCGAAATGCTGTCCGGCGACTTCGAGGAAAAGCATAAGTGGCTCGCAAAGGTGGACGGCATCCTTCACGAAACCAAAGGAGTGCCGGGATGGCTCGTACGCGGACTGTAGACCCGGTTTCAACCGTCCCAGGCACCAAGGAGTGGGCGGATACGGTGACGGCTAATGCGCGGCGTTACGCCAAGTTCGCCGAACAGGATGTTCGGCCGCTGGTGGAACGCTACCAGGCCCTTTGTGATCATGAAGCCTGGATGTCCTGGTTCACCGATGAGCCTAAAACCAGGGAACGGTTCTGCCGGGAAGCACTCGGGTACGAAGCAGAATTCCTGGATGCCATGTCGGCCGGTGTCACTCTGCTGGACGCCCAAGGACACACCGGTGCGGTGACCGTCCAGGCGGCGCAGCGCGCGGTCGCCGCTTGGGACCGTGCGCAAGTCGCACTGCGTGACGCGATGAAAGCCCTCGACCAGGTTGACCTGCCCAAGAACGGCCAGGTAGGACGCGGCAGGGCCGATAGCTTTGATAATATCAAAGCTATCGGCGGCACTTCCGAGTCGTATCTGCGGCGCCGCTTGAAGCGAGACCACCGCGCGCTGTACGACGAGGTAGCGGCAGGTCGGCAGTCCGCTCACGCAGCGGCAGTACAAGCTGGCTTTCAGTCGCGGACGCTGACCGTTAAGCCCGACGACCCTTCTTCCGTCGCCCGGTCACTCCGGCGCAACATGACGGCCGAGAACATAGCCATCCTGGTGCAACTACTGAAGGAGTAAGCCCAGGGTGGTATACTAGACGGATGACCGACCACCTACCCATCCACGCCTACGACAGCCTGCCCACCTCGGCTATCAGGCGCGTCCTGAACATCGGCGACGACGAACCCCTCGTCTTCTGCCACGAGCACGGCATCTGGTCCGCTGACCCCTGCCCCGGCTGTCTGACCCAGTGGGCAGAATCCCCTCAGGGCCTCCCGTGCGGTGACTGTGTACGGTGCTACCACGGCAGCAGTTGCCGCCACAACTGCGAAGCCCCAATCTGCCATCCGTCGCAAGATTGCCTGCCCGTAGCAGGAGAGGGGCACCATGTCTGACCTGGCCAAGGCGCTCGCGGAGTTCCAGAAGACTCTGCCTTCCATCAGCAAAGACGAGAAGGCCGATGCAGGGAAGCGCGGCAGCTACCGATATGCGGGACTGGACGCGGTGGCCGCAAAGGTGCTCCCGGCGCTCGCCGCGGTGGGGCTTTCCTACACGGCCACTACCGGATTCACCGACGATCAACGGTTCTGCCTCCGGTACTCGCTGCTGCACGAGTCTGGCGAATCGCGTGACGGCGTCTTCCCCATCCCGGTGGTTAATGATGCCCAGGCAATGGGAAGCTGGCTGACGTATGCGAGGCGATATGCCCTGCTATGTATCACCGGCGTACATCCTTCTAATGAGGATGACGACGGTGCACCGGCCATGACTATCGCCTCGCAGACTGCGCATGCTGCTTCCACCCCGACCGCCACCCGCCCGCAACCTGCACGGGAAGCGGCCAAGCCGGAGACCGCAGAACCGGAAACCGGGCATGTCAACGAGAATGCTCAGGTTCTGGCGAGCCTCGCGCATGAGCTGAACCGGCGCGGCTGCGACGTGGCCGAGCTGAAGGCGAAGGTGTATGACATCGCTAAAGAGAGCAGCCTGCTGAAGGGCCTGGTGGTGAACCCGTTCACCGGGACGATGTGCCAGTTGTCCGCCGTGATCACCCAGGCACGCAAGGAAGCCGAGCAGCGCGACCAGCAGGACGGTGAGTACCAGTGACGCGCCGCATATTCCGGTACGAGGTACCGGTAGACGACCAGCCACATGCCTTCACCTTGCGTGGCAACCCGCTGGCTGTAGAAGCCATCTCACGGGGTTTCCTCGATTGGGCTGTTGCGTTCTGGGCCGAGAACGACGAAACCCAGAGCCCATGCGAGCAAACATTCCAGGTGTTCGGGACGGGACAGCCGCTTCCGGATGACGCCGAATGGGTGGGTACCTGTTCCCGTACTGAAGGCGGACTGGTGAGACATTTGTACGAAGTCGGCCAGCCATGATCCGGTTCTGGCGACGGTGGAAGTGGACAACCTCCGCCGTCATCCTCGTCCTCGCGGCGAACATTATCTGCGTCGTCGTGTGGCATGACTGGTGGATTCCGGTGTTCACGGTCCTGAGTCTTGGCTATGCGGCCTGGGAGCATCACCGTGGCGTACGTCGATAACGTTGTAGCCGAAGCACGCGCCTGGGACAACGCACGGGCCAGAAGCCAGCAACAGGAAGTCGGCTGGTCCGGGATTTACGGCTGCCGCGCGTGGCTGGGGTTCATCCTCGCCCAGGAATGGGCCACCGAGGACACCGACACCTGGCGGGCTATCGCAGGCACCGCGTTGCACGAATGGCTGCAAGAAGTTCGCAGCAAAGGCGCGCCGCGGGATGAGATTATCGCCTTCGAGTTGCCGGTGGAGTACCGGGACATTCCCGGGCATGTGGATGAGGTGAACTTTACCCGCGGCGAAATTACGGACTACAAGTTTCCCAGCCTGAAGTCTGCCCGTTTGTGGCGCGACCCGGAAGTGCAAGCGGAACGTCTTATTCAGCCTCAGGGTTATGCCGCCGCGATTGTGAACTCGCCGCAGTGGAAGACTCATTGCAAACCGGACGTGACGCCATTGGTGCGTATTTTGATAGCACCGGTGGACGGCACTTTCGACGACTGGTTCGCCATTGAGGTGCCATTCGACCAGGCCGTCGCTGACGCCGCTGTGGAACGGTATGAGGAAGTTCAGCTCATGCAAGTCAAAGGTGAACCGCTGCCGAAAGACAAGCCAATCTACTTTTGCCGTTCCTGGTGCGAGTTTTTTTCCGCATGCCGCGGCAACGATACCGAGCCTTCGTTCCTGCCGGAGATCACCGACCCGTATTACGCCGCGGCTATCGAACAGTACGGCCTGGCCAGCGAAGCCATCCACGCCGGGTACAAGACCCGTGACCAGCTCCGCCCTGTCCTGGAGGGCTTGCGTGGCCGGGCCAGGGGGTTCAAGGTGTTCATGTCCCGTCCGAAGGCACGAGACAAGTGGGTCATCGACGAGGACGCCGCCCGGGAGGCACTCGCGGCGCATGGCCTGGACATGCCAATGAAACAAGCCGACGGCAAGAAGCCGTCGCTATATGTATTGCGTGAAAAGTGATTTTGGTAGCCATTGTTGTAGTCGCCGTAGCCGCAGCCATCTTGGCAGCCATAGCCATTGAGGAGCACCTATGAGACCTAGCGCCGATGACAGGCGGTTCGTCTGGTTGCAAAGTTCCTTGCTGCGGCTTTACAGCGAGGTTGAACCAGACGCGCACGTCACAGGCGTGGCGATCAGTGTCCGCACGGCCGAAGGCACCGAGCTGCACTACACCGCCGGTATCAACACCCCGGATATTACCCGCACGATGATTACCCCTGAGGCGCTGGCTATTTCCCGCCGATTCCGCGCAGCCACGGTGGACCTCACGCCCGAAACGGCGCCGTAAATGGCGGAAACATACACCTGTCTTTGCTGCGGCAAGGAGGCCGACGGTGACCGTGATTTCATCTTTGGCCAGCGGCCGGGGACAGGATGCTGCTGGAAGTGCATCCTCGGCAACCCCGGCTGCGAGGCGTGCGTCGCCGAGGGACTCCCCGGTGACGTGGCTGTACGTCACATATCCGGGGACGGGGCCGTGTTTCGCCCTGATATGTGACGGCGGGCGGGTGGTCACATGCCCGCCCGCCGCGCGGTGGGCTCGCGGTGAGGAAACGGCGAAGGTAGTATCCTATTATCGCCGCCGTGGTATCAAAGTGGAGGATTTTCGGTCGTGACTGATGCCGTTATCCGGGGAGCCATCCTCGAACGAGACGGCTATCAGTGTGTCCGTTGCGGCACCCACGTCGGTTACGTCCCAGCCAGTGTTCATCACCGCATCCTCGGCAACCGGGACGACATGCGGGCCTCGAACCTCATCACATTGTGCGGTTCTGGCGTCACCGGATGTCACGGCTGGGTTCATTCCCACCCCGCGGAGGCTCAGGACAACGGCTACATCGTGTCCAGGTTCGCCAGGCGGGACAGCACGCCGGACATCCCGGTGCTCTACCAGCAGTCAGACCGCACCGGGTGGCGCGCCCTCGCCGACAACCTGACGATGCAGCTATGGGACGGGGGCAGCCGTGAAGCACGGGACGCCTAGCGCATACAACCACGGCTGCCACTGTGACGAGTGCCGGGAAGCGAACCGGGTCCGGTGCCTGGACCAGCGGGAACGGCTGAAGCAGCGCACCATCCAAGGTGACCCGTCGGTGCCGCACGGGACTACCGGCGGGTACAAGAACTGGGGCTGTCACTGCGTCGAGTGCACCATCGCCAACACGATCTCCAGCCGGGAGTACTACAACGCCGGAAAATTGAACGGCGAAGTGGTAGCCAGCGCCGCTGCCGAGGCGTAGGGTGTAGGCACCGCGTCGTCGCAGGCGGCGCGGAACAACTTCCAAACAGAATGAAGAACCGGACGGCGTGAGCCATCCGGTTCTTCGAAGCCCTAGTTGTTTTGCGGCGACCTGGGCTTGCCGAGCTTCAATAGTAGGCAGGAGCAATGATACTAGACCCGGACCAGGTATACCACCTTATAGCCCTGTCCGACGAACGGGACCTGTGGCAACAGCTCGCTGACCAGCAGTTTCGTGCCGGATTTTCTGTGGGACACGACGCTGGCTTTAATGCCGGATATGCCCAGTGTGAGGCGGATTCAGCGGCTTCCTGGCATTCGCTTGCCGGCCCCCTCGCCCACCCGGAACGGTTCGCCGCTCAACGGCTCCGCAACGCCGAAGCCTTCTCCCGGCGTGAAGCAGACGACCACGAACGTTCGTTCATTGCTCGCGCCTGGGCCACACCCGGCCACCACCGCACACCTGTGCAGCAAGCCACCGTGCACGCCTACCCGCCGCCGAACGCGCGGTCACCGTAACTGGCGGCACCACTGGAACAAGCCACGGACAGGGACGCGCTGTCTCGGAAGGCATGCCGGCGGTGGGCGGGAGGTCGCAACTTCGAAGTCCCCGGGCCTGGGTTTTAGGCGAAGCTCTTAAAACCCTAAAGGGTGGGTGGGCTCTCAAGAGCAACCACCAAATGACGGTCACATTTTCAGCTAGCGCCGCACAGTGACACGCAGTCACTCCTTCGGCAAACAGCAGCACCAAGGCCCCGGTGGTCTTACCCGGCAACGGGCTGAGCTGGAAGGCAGCTATGTACAAGTACTCAGGCTTGAACGCCAATCGCATTGGCCGTGTCGTGTCGATGCCGCAGTGGGGCGGCGGTCTTCACCGGGACCATCTGGAGTACCTGATGGGGGTGACGCCGAATCAGCGGAAGATGTACAAGGTGTGCTTGATGACCGCTTACCGTCGCGGCCTGATTTGCTTTTGCGGGCAGTACGTCTGCGCGGTCCCGCCTGTTCCGGCTGACCGGTTTGTTCCTCTGACCAAGTAGGTGGTATACTAGAGGTAGCGGAGAGTACTCCGCTGGCTTCCCCATGAAAGGAGCACCTGGTATGCCAGTCACGGCATCCCCGCGAGAGAGCGTTCTTCCGAACGCCCCTCTGCTGCGTGTTGAGGTCAGCCAGGCAGTCATCGACAAGTCCTGCGTCGCCGACTCATCGCACTGCATGATCGCCGACGCGGTCAAGGAGTGCTACCCCTGGGCGCGGAACGTCACGGTGGACATCCAGACCATCCGGCTGTCCGACCCCGACCGCGGCGTCCGTTTCACCTACTTGACGCCGCGGCAGGCGCAGCTCGCCCTGCTCGACTTCGACGCAGGTGAGCCCACTGAGCCGTTCAGCTTCACCCTCCCCCGCCGGTCCGCGCACGTGCAGTGGATGCGCCGGCAGGGGTCCGTCCGTGACATCAACGAGGCGCAGCGTGAGGCTGTCCGCGGCAACATGGCCAAGGCCCGCCAGTACAACCCGAAGGCGCTGGAGGTCAATCCCGCCGGTGACCATGAGACGGTCCAGGCGAAGGGTGGCCAGACCCCGCCTCTCGGTGCCCTCGCTTCCGGTACCACCGGCCGCCCGCGTGACGGTGACGTCCCGACCGCCCGGCGCCGTACCTTCGGCCTGCGGGGCATGGGCGCTCAGGCCAGGCGTCAGGTCGCACCCGAATAGGTGTCTCCTGACCACGCCGGGCGGGACGATGCGCCGTCCCGCCCGGTGTGCCCCGCCTGCGGTCAGCCCCTGAAGGCCCCCAGGCGGCTGTGCGCCTGCGGTCACCCAGAAACCAGCCACGACATCACCCGCACCGGCAAACTCACCTGGTGCGCGTCCTACAGCCCCGCAGGGCCATGCAAGTGTGAGGCGTTCACCGAAAGGGGCGACGAGCATGCCAGCAATCCCTCGTGAGAAGTTCGCCTGGATGGCTGCTGTCCTTGACATGAAAGGCACAATCATCGTCAAAAGCAACCAGACCCGGGCGACACCGCAGATCGTCCTCATGGTGGAAAGCACCAACGTCGGCGTTGTCGCCGAACTGGGCCGGTTGACAGGCTCAGTCATTGAACCGCGTGAGAGCCGGTTCCGTCCCGCGTGGATGCGGCGCGGCTGCATCACCCACTGCCCCGAACCAGACGTCGAGTACCCGGAGCAGCCGGATTACCTGCCCGCGCAAACCCGGTGGACGGTCACCGGCGCAGCCGCCGCGATAGTGCTCCATTCGGTGATCCCTTACATGGTGACCGACAAGGGCATGCAAACGGCCCTCGATGAAATCCTGGGGAACGTCAACCTTCAGGGTCGCTCAGGTAACTCCGCCAGGCAGGCCGTCGCCCGGCTGGCAAGACTTGGGTGGCCGCTGCCCGTGGTTATTGAGAAACAACGACGATTTTTCGAACCTGTAGCCGGATCGTGAAAGGCGAATAATGTACTGCGCTGTTTGCGGCATACCTGTGTTCGAAGCGCACGGTGTCTGGTTTCATGACGTTGGCAACCGGTACCTCGCCACCCCCGCCCGGTTGGTGACCAGCCATAAGGGCACCACTGTCAATCTCCCGCCACTCCGATAAGGCGGTACGTGCTATGCCTTCCATCTCCCTCCACACACCCGTTGGCGAACTTTCCGTTAAGACGGACATGATCGAAGTGACCGACATGGGGCCTCGCCCGGACCATGGCTGGACCTACACCGACAAGCAGGGCAAGCAGGGCCACGAGCACTACTACGACGGCTACCCGGTGCCGTACCCGACGCTGGCAGACGTATCTGACGGCTGGCACTACTGCCCGGACTGCCGCGACGAGCACGACGACAGTCACCTGGAGTGCCGTATCTGCGGCGAGCACATCGTTCCGGGCATGCGGGGTGGGGACATGTCCCCGCAGTACGTGCCTGGCCGCAGGCGGTTCGAGCTGGACGGCACCGAGATTTCCGAGGCCCGGTTCACCGGGCTGCTGAACCGTTACCGGCCCGGGGAGTAGGCTTGGAGACCCGGCGGGTGGTCCAGGCAGGAGCAGCCTTCGGTCGAGCTGCGGCTCCCGGCAATGCTCACTGCGGTACGCCGCGGACGTGGTGGTTGGGGGGCCATCCGCTGGGGGTGCAAGGCGCCAGCACCGTTACGGGGAAGAACGGTGCTGGCGCCTTGTTTCTCTTTGGAATTGGGTACTTGCGCTCATTAGCGGCGTGTAGTATACTAGAAACTGACCATCACCACGTTCAGTTTCAGGGAGGCGAAGCCGAATGAACCGTATCCTCGTATAAAACCCAGGCCGACTTGAGAGGCTGTCATGACAAGACCGCAGATACGCTCACTCAGCCGCCTATGGGACCTGCCGGAATGGATGCAGGAAGGAGCCTGCATCTTCGAAGGCGACCCCGATTGGTGGTTCCCTGAGAACCGCGGCCCGGTAGCCACTCAGGAAACAAGGCAGGCAATCAGCATCTGCCGCACCTGCCCAGTCCAGCTTCAATGCCTTGCATACGCGAACGAGCACCATGAACAAGGCATCTGGGGCGGGTCCACCGACCAGCAACGTGCCTCACGCCGCCAAAGAACCTGGCAGCAACCCCCAACCGCCAAGGAAAGGCTTCCTAAATGTTCGCTGTTATCGTCGTGCTGATTCTCGCAGCCATCATGGTCTGCGGCATCGGTTACGCAATCTTCGGTCCCAAGCCACGCGGCACCGACAGCTACGCCCGGGACTACCGGCCCCCGACCCGGTGGATCGGCGCCGCCGCCGCCGGTATCGCGTTCCTCCTCGGCGGGGCGGTCCTGTTCGGCAGTACGTACACATCAGTCGGCACCTCGGACGTCGCCGTTGTCACCTCCTTCGGTCACACCGACGGCGACCTCCAGCCCGGCATCCACTTCATCGCCCCGTGGAAGAACACCACCGTCTGGGATCATTCGAAGCAGCGCACTGCCTTCGAAGGCAGCAACTGCCTCCAGGTGCGTCTGTTCGGCGGGCAGACTGCCTGTCTCCCGACGCAGATCCAATGGCAGGCGGTTCCCGCTGCCGCCGACCAGCAGTTCCGGCTGTACCGCACGTTCCTCCGCATGCAGGCCGCGTACATGAGCGCCAACACTCTCGTCGGCTTCTTCAACAACAGGTTCGAGACGTTCAACCCCGTCCAGGTGGCCTCGCTCCAGGCGGGCGGCGGCACTGGCGGCACCAGCGTCTCGGCCCTCGTTAAGGAAGTGGCCAGCGACATGCGGACGGCGTACGCCGGGCAGATCAACATTGAGCGCGTCACCGTCGGCACGCCGAACTACGACAACTACATCGACGGCCAGCTAAACAAGGTCGTCGGCGCCAAGGCCGGCCTGGAAGTCGCAACGATCAACGCCAAGACCGCCATCCAGGAGGCCAACGCGGCGAAGAACCTGACCCTCGGCAACCACCTGTCGCAGCTCGCCGTTCTCCAGAACTGCATCGACACCGTCAAGGCCCTGGCACAGGCCAGTGAGTCCACGTCTCCGACGTTCAACTGCAATCTGTTCGGCGGGTCGTCCGCGGGCGTCCTGGTGAACCACTAGTACCGGAAAGGACAAGGGCGGTATGAACGGTACAAGCTGGGGCTAGCCCCATTAGCCACCTTCCCCGGCCCGGCCCCTGGCCTCCCGCGGATCAGAGCGCTTATGAGTAGGACTGGTTGCGTATTTGACTTTGTCAATGCGTCGTCGCGAAAAGGGCAATGCTTTACTCGGGTTCGCTTGGAAAGGCAGGGCTGTGTCGTCCGGGCCGGGGAAGGTTCTTGTCCCGGGCCTGATATCCCCCTACACAGAAAGGCTTCACCTGTGAAGAAACGCATCACCATCGCCGTTGTGCTCACGACGCTATCCGCGGCTGCTCTCGCCGCAGTCGCGAAACGCCGCACGCACGCCAAGACCACCTAGCCCGGTGCTAGCGATCCTGCGGTCCCGTGTCCCGTCGGGCAAGCGAAGCACCGACGCGCCCACACGCATCGAGGTGTCGTTCCCGTTGACCGGCGTCACTGCCGCCGACTTCATCGAGAACGGCCGGTTCGACGCGGACACGGCCCGCAGGTACGCCATCGGAGAGTTCACCAGGCTGTTCGGGGCCGAGTTCGCCAAACAGGCAATGGCCCCGAAGGCCATCTGGAACATGGATGTGATCTGAATGCCTGACCTTCTCGCCGTAGGAGTTTTCCTGTTCCTGGTAGGCGTCGTTGCGGTTGTGGTTCTTGGCTTGGCGTACAGTTCCCGCCGGGACCGTGCAGAAAAAGCCGAAAAAACGCTCGACGACGTGCTTGCGTACGTGCGGGAACGGGCCGACGTGGAACCGGTTGCCGCGGCCGTCGCCGACATCATCGAGCAGGCGAGGACCCGCCGGTCCTGAGCCTGCGCAGGCACTTTTCGGAAAGGAATGAAAAATGAAACGTGTATTCACCATCCTGGCCGCCGGGATTGCCCTGGCCGGTACCTTGTTCGCTGTTACCGCCCCGGCGGCAGCGACGGGTCACCGTGCCGGCAGTTCGGTGAGCCTGGCGAACTCCTCCTGCCACAACGAGACGATTCAGTGGCAGTCCCCCGAGTCGGCGGGCACCTGGCTGAAGCTCGAATGGGTCAGCAACGGATGCGGCTGGCATGTGTGGCCGCACGCGCACTGCGCCAACCCGAAGCTCGGCACCGATCAGGGCTGGAAGGACGGCGGGCACGTCACGTCCCTGTTCTACTGGTCGCAGACGCCGGACTGCACCAACGGCAACGTGGTCATCGTCGGGGACGTGCAGTGGCGGCACTCCAGCGGGACCACCACCTACACCAAGCGGCTGTTCCCCTGATGTGGAAACCAGGCCGGGGTAGCTCAAAGCGTCAAGAGCAGCTCTCTGATGGGGAGAAGGTTAGGTCGGTTCGCGCCCACCCCCCGGCACTAACGGTCAAATGGCGGGAACGCCTGGGCCTGTCCGAATGTCCCTATGTGATCCGGTGGCGGTTCGAAATCCGCGGGCTCGGGTCGGTGCGTGTGCATCATTGGATAGGGCCTGATGATAGCCGGGCCTTCCATGATCATCCATGGTGGTTCATCACGTTCGTTCTGCGTGGCGGATACACCGACCGGAGCCCCGCTGGCGAGGATTACGTTCGCGCGCCTGCTGTCCGGTACCGGCCTGCGTTGCACCGGCACACTGTCATCCCTGACCAGGGTGGCGCGTGGACGGTACTGATCACCGGCCCGGCTTTCCGCGCCTGGGGGTTCTGGCAGACACTCCCTGACGGGCGGGAGAAGTTCCGTAAGGCACGACGGTGGTTTGCGTCACAAGGCCACCATCCCTGTTCGTGAGGAGCGAGATATGTCAATGTACATAATGGTGGATTGCGAAGCCCGTGGCACAAGCCCAGTGAACGGCGTCCTTACTGAGTTCGGTGCCGTGGAAACGCTGAGCAGAGACACCTTCCACGGGCGGCTGTACGAAGCTGCCCCGGACCCGGCTAACCCAGCAGTGCCTATTCCGGGTGCGGAGATTGCCGCTGATCTTGAAGTGGCCACAGCGTTCACCGCCTGGATCGCCCAGGTGTGCGGGAAAGCCCGCCCAGTCATGGTGTCCGACAACCCGGCCTATGACTTCATGTGGATCGCTGGCATGTTCGACCGGGCCGGCCTGCCGAACCCGTTCGGGCATTCAGCGCGCCGGGTCAGCGACTTCTGGGCCGGTCTCCAGCACAACTGGGAGCGAACACAGGGCTGGAAAAAGTTCCGCCAAACCCCCCACGACCACAACCCGGTCAACGACGCCATGGGTAACGTGGAAGCGTTCCAGCGTGTCCTGTCAATGGCGTACGACCTCGCAACCAAAGGGGACGGTGACGGAAATGCCTAGATCTGACAAGCCCAGCCGTTCCAGCGGAACCGGGCGTTCCGGCGGAGGCGGCCCGCGGGCCAAGGGTTCCAGGGACACCAAACCGGCTGGAGCCGGCGACCCGAAGGCCCCGCACGCTAGGCCCGGTGACAGCGACAACAAGAAAGGCGGCTCGAAAGACCCGAAGGCCCCTTACGACCGTCCAGGCGGCTGACCTATGAGTGTGCCTTTTTACCCGGATTGTTCAACCTGCGGGCACAACGCATCTGGTGTCCTGGGTGGCGCCAGGCATGGCCGGTGCACCGTATTCAAGGCGTACCCGCCTGGTGACCCGCGCGGCATGGCGGGGTACTGCAACTGCCCGTGCACCCAGGACCCGGTCATCCAGGCATGGCTGGAAGACACCGGCAGGGGACAGCCCGCCACCCCCCCCCATGGAGGTGAGGCTGCCCCCTGACAGCGCGTTACGGCATGAAAACACCACGAGACGTTTGCTGGAGTGTTATCTTGCCGTGGTTGGGCGCAGTTGACCCCCGCCGACCAAAGCCGGGCCGCTGCGCGTGGTTACGTCGTAAGGATACGGGATGTACAGGCGGTTTTTGCACGCCCTAAGCACTCTGTTCATAGCGTTTTCTTTCCTGGTTGCGCCGGTGTTTCTTACCGCGGCGCCCGCCGCAGCCGCCACCTCGCCCCTGCCCCCCGGCCATGGCCCCAACGGGCTGGCCGTCGCGGGGGTGGTTTTCTTCATCGCGTCCATCGTGATCATCGTCAGGCTGCTGACACGTTCCCCCGAGACGGACAGGTCCCGGCGCGGCGACCCGTTCATCGGCGGTGCGCTCGACGACGGCACCAGCGTCATGGACGCGCTCACCGACCCGGGCCTGGAAACAGTACGGATCGTGCCACCGGTCAGCTACGGGCCTGAACCCGAAATCCTCACCGGTGCCGTCGTTGACAGTAACGACTGGACGACCTCAATGACCGTCCCAGCGCCGCCCATCGAGGTTAAGCCGGACGGTTTCGCCGAAGCATGGATCACCGCTTTCGAGCGCGGTGAAATCCTCGACACCGGCACCTGGTCGGCGAAAATGCTCGAAAGCCCCCAACGATGAGGCGCCTGCGCTGGCTGACGGTCCTGCCGCCGGTGGGGGGCCTCACCGTCAGCCTGATGGCCCTGACGCCAGGTGTCCCCGCCATCGCGGCCCAGGACGCTTACGGGCTGCCAGCAGCCCACGTGCGCGCCGCTGCCCCGCTCACGGAATCTCGCGTTCAGGCCGTCGCCGAGCCTGGGCAGCCCCTGAAACAAGTTGACGCGCAGATCACGGCGCAGGTACTCGCCCGCCGTGAAGCCGCCAAGGACCGCCGTCAGAACGCCCGCCGGGCTAAAGCGCGGGCCGCTGCGCTGTTGGCGGCGCAGCAGCCCGCGGGTGGTTCTTCTTCGCCGGTCAGTTCCACCACCATTAGCGCTACCCCGGACTGCCCGATGCATGCACTTGGTGCCATGGGCCGCGTCGATGAAGGCGTGGACTATGCCGGTGCCGGGCCGGTGTACGCGATCGGTTCCGGCGTGGTGACCCTGGTCGATGGTGCGTCCGGGTGGCCCGGTGGCATGTTCATCGCCTACCAGCTCGGCACCGGCGGCTACGTGTACCTCGCCGAAGATGTCAGCGCGGCGGTGTCCGTGGGCCAGCATGTCTCCCCGGGGACTGTCATCGGTAACGCCTACGGCGGCGGTTCCGGGATCGAAACCGGGTGGGCGATGCCGCCTGGGAACATTCCCGAGGCCGCGGCGTACAACCACTACACCGACGGTGTGCCGACACAGGAGGGCTATGACTTCCGGTCGGTCCTCACCGGGATGGGGTGTGGCTGATGAGTGGCCTCCGGTGGCTTGCCGTGCTCCCTTCTGTTGCCGGTCTTGCTGTCAGCTTGAGCGCGCTGACCGCGAACGCGGCCCCGGTCGCTGCGCAGGACGCCTTCGGGCTGCCTGCCGCGGAAGCATCTGCCAGGCAGGCTGACCCGCGGGCACAGTTCGACGCCCAGCAGGAAGCAGCAGTCACAACCCAGGCCCGGCAGGAACAGGCACTCATCGCGGTTCACGTCCGGGCCAGGCGGCTGATGTGGAAGGAAGAAAGGATCGCAGCGCGCCGGGCGGCCCGTCGTGCTGCCAGGCATGCGGCGCAGCTCGCGGCCCGGCGGGCCGCTGTTGCACCCACCCCGATCGCCGCTTCGGTGGGCACCGCTGGCATGGGTGCGTTTCAGGCGTGTGTCATCGCCAGGGAGTCCGGCGGTAACCCTCAGGTCATGAACTCCACCGGCCACTACGGGCTGTATCAGTTCAGTTACTCCACTTGGGTTGCCTACGGCGGGAATCCAGCCGACTTCGGTCACGCCAGCGTTAGCGAACAGAACCAGGTGTTCGCCAACGCGATGGCCACCCCCGGCGGGGCCGACAACTGGGCGCCATATGATGGCTGTACCCCATGATGGGTGTTAAGCAACCATGCAAGCGTACGAGCAGCAGTACCCGGCGGATAGGGCCGCACAGGTACTGCTGCTCGTACCCAGCCCGGGTAAGCTGGGTTTCGTGAGCCGGTCTTTCGTACCGCCCCGGCCTGGTGAACGGTTCGGCAGATGGACCGTCACCGGGCCGACGGGGCATTCGAGCCCCGGGCACCGGACAGTGCAATGCCAGTGCGATTGCGGCACCGAGCGGTTCGTCCTTGTAGATCAACTGCGTAAGGGGCGGTCGAAGTCCTGTGGTTGCCTCCGGGCTGAGCTGACTAAGAGTCTTATCACCCGGACACGGTGGAAAGGCTCCCACGGGATGCGCTACCACCCGCTTTATGGGATACACCAAGGCATCATGGCCAGGTGCTACCGACCGCAGGATGTCCATTATCCCCGTTGGGGTGGCCGCGGCATCCGGGTGCATGAACCGTGGCACGATATCCGCGTTTTTGTCGCCTGGATTGATGAGAACCTGGGGCCCAGGCCACCGAGGGCCTCATTGGACAGATGGCCGGACAATGATGGCGATTATGCCCCGGGGAACGTTCGGTGGGCGACCGCGCGACAGCAGCAGGAAACCACCCGGCTACGACGGGGCACCGACGGGCGCTTCCACTCGCTGCCGCACACTGTGCCGCACCAGGGTGAGTTCATCGGGTCACTGGCCCAGCAGGAACTGCACCGGCTCAACGAAGCCCGGCGGGCACAGGAATGGTGAAGGTGTGGTAGAGTAGAAAACAAGATACGCTACGGCTCGTAGACAAGCCCATCGACATCCCTGGCCCATCCGGTACATTCCATGCCGCCCCAGTCCTGACGACGAGTCCTGCCACCCCCACCCCCCCCCTCCTTCCATCTCACCCCCCGGGTACGGATTATTGACTTGCGTGCCCGTCACAGGGTGGTAGACTAGATGTAGCATCCCACCCGATGCGAAGTGTCCCGGCTACTTCGCCCTTCTAAGACGACTCGTCGCCGGGGCCATCACAGACCACGGGTGGGCAACAAGAAAATACGCATCCCTCCGATGCGAAGGCGGACGGGTACTTCTTTTGCAAAGAGATATCGGTTCGAATCCGGGCGCTAGGACCGCGAGGACACCAGCGACGGCCTGTGGCTTGGCCAACTCCCGAACGCCGCACAGACCACGGAGGGAGTCTCAAGCATCGTGCCCGATGCGAAGGCTGGGGTTACTTCGATGTGGGATCGAGAGGTCGTAGGTTGGATTCCTGCCGTCCTGCTTTGCGGGGCGTAGCTCAGTGCCAGAGCGCTTTTCCCCGGCCGTCCTAGATCACGGGCACACCTGACAGGACTCCCTCCAGCTAGTACAGGAAGGGAGCCCTGTCAGTCATGAGCCGTTTCAACAAGCCTGTCGTGCGGACGGTCGTGCCGTCCCTGCTCCGCAGCGAGCAGACGCCCAGCACCACCACCTACGAAGGTGCCCCCGGTTACCTGCGGGACGCCAAGTCCCAGCTTTTCCTGCTGGCAGTGGTGAACCTCGGTGATAAGGCGTTCTACGAAAGCGCCGCCCAGCGGAACTCCCGGTTCGTGAACCTGGTCCGTGAGGTTACCCTGGCCGACCCGCAGTGGATCGCCGGGTTCCTGCGGTGGGTGCGCCGGGACGGGATGATGCGCACCGCCCCGCTGATCGCCGCCGCGGAAGCCGTCAAAACCCTGGTAGACGCTGGCCGCCCCGGTGGACGGCAGATAATCGCGAACACCCTGGCGCGGGCCGATGAGCCCGGTGAATTCCTTGCGTACTGGGTGTCGCATTTCGGCCGCAAGCTGCCCTGGCCGGTGAAGCGCGGTCTGGGTGACGCCTGCATCAGGCTGTGGGGCGAATACCAGCTCATGAAGTACGACACCCCATCCCATGGCTACCGGTTCGCTGACGTACTGGCCCTCACCCACCCAGGCGAGCGGCGCAACAACCAGCACCTGCGCGGCTCTTGGCAGGGTGACCTGTTCGCTCACGCGATCGACCGCCGGTACGGCCGGGACAGCGCCAGTGTGGACAGCAGCGAAACCCTGGACAAGATCGCCGCGAACCGGGACATCCGCGCCCGTGCCGCGGAAGACCCGTTCGCGCTGACGGACCCCCAGGCGGTCCGCGCCGCTGGGCTCACCTGGGAAGATGTCATGTCCCTGGCGGGTAACCGGGTGCCGAAGAGCGCCCTGTGGGAGGCGATGATCCCGAACATGGGATACGAGGCGTTGCTGAAGAACCTGCGGAACTTCGACCAGGCTGGCATCGGCGAAGGTTCCGCCCGGTCGGTGGAGGCAATGCTCACCGACCCCGACCGGGTGAGCCGGTCGGGGCAGTTTCCGATGCGGTTCCTGGTCGCTTACCGCAACAGCGGGCTCCGCTGGGCCTGGCCACTGGAGCAGGCGCTGAACCTGTCGCTGCGGAACATCCCCCGGCTGCGGGGCACCACGCTGGTTCTGGTGGACCGCAGCGGTTCCATGTTCATGGGCACCGCCCTCCAGGACGATCCGCGCTCGGGCCTGCCCCGGGCGGAGACCGCCGCGATCTTCGGGACCGCGCTGGCGCTCGCCGCAGACAACGCGACACTGGCCCAGTTCGGCAGTGGCAGTCAAGTCGTCAACCACGGGCCTGGCGCTTCAATCCTGCGGGTGATGGATCAGTTCCGCGAGTTGGGCGGCACCAACACTTCCGAGGCGGTCCGGGCGCACTACCACGGACATGACCGGGTGGTCATCATCACCGACGAGCAGGCTTGGCGCTCCGGTTACGGTGCGCCAACCGTGCAGGTGCCTGAGCGGGTGCCGGTGTACACCTGGTCCCTGGGCGGGTACGCAGCGGGTCATGGTCCCTCGGGGCCGAACCGGCACATTTTCGGTGGACTGTCGGATGCTTCGTTCGCGATGATCAGCCTGATCGAGCAGGGCGTCCAGGCGCGCTGGCCCTGGGAGAACTAGCGGTAACCCCGGCGGCAGGGGTGAGGGGTCTTATGGTGCTTTCCTGGGGAATGAGGGGGTCATGAGCGAGAAACTGTCGTGTCCCGGGTGCAATACCTACACCTCAGAGCGACTCCGGCAGCTTCGGGACGGTGAGTCCTGCGGCAACTGCGGCCTATCGGCGCAGGCGACCGAAGAGATCCTCGCGGTGCGGCGGGTGCAGGGCGACATGCGACTGAAGGAGAAGCTGGAGGCAGCACTCATACGCGCCGGGAAGGCTGAGGGAGAGCGCGACAAGCTAGCGCGTCACGTTGAGGAAATTCGCTGGGTGCTCAAAGACTTGGACGAGAAGCTCAGCTAGACCCCGGTGGGGCAGGGCGGAGACTGGGCACCGCCGGTAACCTGGCTTGCCCGTCTCCGCGGAACTACCTCATGCTCCGGGGTGGGCAAGCTACGGTATACTACCGGGATGAGCGGCTACCGAAATATGTGGTTCACCACCGGCGGCGAACACCGGGCCTACCTAGCGTTCGCTGCCGTTCGGGGTCGTGCAACCGACGAGCGCGACGCCGACAACGAGGAACTTCTCGACCAGTGGGAGGGCCTCGATGAAATCGAGCGGAAGAAGTGGTTCACCGCCGCGGAACTGGTCGCCTACGACGCCACGACCGATCGCGGCTAAGAACGGAACCCGGGAAGCCGGCGCAGCCACTTCGGTGCCCAGTCCCTGCCTTCCCGGGCAGCTAGCTGCCCGAACACCACCGTGCGCCACAACAGGGCCAGGCCCACCCCATACAGCAGCACCAGGCTCGCCCAGGCCAGCATTTCCAGTTCCAGAGGGGTCAAGGTGAGGAACATGCTCACGCCAGTGAGCAGCAGCAGCGCGCCCAGCAAGGCGTCTTTGATCACCAGGGTTGTGCCGAACGATTCCTTCCACCACGGTGCCAGGAACGTGTAGTAGCCGACAAAAACCAGCACACCGGCCAGCGCGAACAAAACCCCGGCCCGGTTCAGCACCTCAGGTGGCATCAACGTCCCCCCTGCGGATGGTAGCCGCGGGCGATCTGGTTAGCGATCCGCTGGGCGAAATGGTTACCCGAGTACGCCTGAAGCATCTCAATCTCCGCCTGGGTCCGCTTGGCCCGCTCAAGCCGCTTACGCTCCTCTTCCAGGTTACGTGCGGCTTCCTCGATGGCTACACGCCGCTCCTTGCGCGACGGCCACGGTGTGATCATGTCCACGATCTGCCTGAGCTTCATGGCCCCTCAGTCCTTTGCGGCGTCCGACCCTGGGATTGACCGAAGGTTAGCGCGGCCAGGATATCCCGCATCGTCACCTGCGACTGCTGCGCCGTGCTGGCCCGCTCGTTCGCCGCCTCAAGCTGGGTTTCAACAAGCTTCAGGCGTTCTTTAAGGTCAGTGACCACGCCTTTCGGCACCACCCACCCGGCGATGAACAAGACACAGAAAACACCAGCCACACCAGCGCCGGTAAGCAGCGTGACAAGAGCACTGTCCATGTCCCCCCCCCGGACCGAAAATCCGCAGCCAGGTGCCCGGCGCTAGTAAAGGGTTACACTCCCATTATCGCGTCACGGTGCAACCGGCGGGGGCACCACAGGATTTGCAGGCGCACGGGGTGAGTGCTTAGCCAGGTATCCAGCGAAAAACGCCCCAGCGGCACCGACAGCAGCCGGCACGACTGCGACAATTTCCGTTTCTGCCACAGGGTCCATGTTCTTCGGGAAGACATACTTGTACAGCAGGAAAACCGCCACGGTGCTTACAACAGTAGCGACACCGGCGCCACTGGCAGCGGCCTTGACTTTCCGCTCAACAGGCGCAGCCATTAGTTACCTCCAAGATTGCGGCGGGGTTGACGTCATCCACTCATGGTCCAGGCCCCACCGCAGTGCGTCGGCGGGGGAAACGAAGTCAGGTGACTGCACCGCCGCCGTCCGCAGCGGGCCGATGTCCACGCCCATTGCTTCTTGCTCGCGGACCATCACGCCTGAGCAGATCGGCCCAGCGGCAGCAGCGTGCCGTTCTAGTTCGGCGAAGTCGCTGCTTTGGCCCGTGTTGATCTGGGCGAGCTTGGCGAGAAAGTAGGCATACGCTAGAGCGTCATACTGGGCGCCAACAAGCGCCAGCGCCGCCGCCACTCCGCGGTGGCGCTGTGCGTCGGTAAGCGGCTGCCTGGCGGCCCAGATCGCATCCGGGTGCGCATTCAGGGGGGACAGGATAACCTTCGGCCACTGAGCCTGAACGATTCGCCCGTCACCCACATACACGAACACGTGACCGGCCCACGCCGCCGCCCGGTCCCCGCCGGGGAACCGGGCACTCCTGGATTCGGCCTGCTCGACATTGCGGATCATGTCACCGAGGAACCCCGAACCGTGGGAGCAGCCCCACGTGGCCAGCGGCGGAGTGAAAGTCATGGGGACGCGACGCCTCTCTTTACCTGGACACCGGCCAGCGACGGCACCACGTCAAGCAGCCGCTCGTCGCCGTGGAGTTCAACATGCACAACCGGCACCGACCCGGCACACAGGTCGATAACCACGCGCCGGACCGCGTTACCGTCGGTGAAATCGAACATGCCGGTCTCGGCCATCGCCTTGAATACGGTCTCAGATGTGACCACCTTCGGCGGCGTCATTACTTCAGCACCCACAGCTTCGACCCGGCAGCGATCGGCGTGTGCGGGTCTTCCACCGGGTCACCGAGAACCAGGTTCAGCCAGCCGAACATTTGGGTGTCCCAGTGCCCGTTCAGCTTCGTGCACGTTGCCCGGAGAATATGAGCGGGGGACATGCCGGGGACACCGGCGCTGGTGAGCTGCCGCGACACCCCGGCGAGAGACATGTTGCCGTCAGTGGTCAGCCACTGCCAGGTGAACTGGGCCGGTGAAGACGGACGCGGCCACTGCCCGTAGTCGTCGTGCAGCCCTGCGTCCAGGTCGCATTGCACCCCGCCGATGGTGACGAACCCGCCTTGCATGATGTCCGGGGTGAACCCGGTGACCCACTCGGTACCCGACCACGCCGGGGTGCCCCAGTAGTAGGCAGCCTTCCCTGCTGCCCTTGCGCGGGACAGCGGCCAGTACCCGCCGTAGACCCCGACACGGGACCGGCCGATCACCGCGGCGCACCCGTCGAGGTAGTCGTCGATCGCTGCCTGCTGCCCCGGGGTGGCATCCCAGTCAGCGGCGAAGTAGACCGGGATGCCATCAATGCCGCATGCCTTCGCAGCGGTTTCGGCGTGCTGCGCGTCCTGCTCACCGCCGGCCTTGCCGCGGAGCATGTCCTGCGCGCCGTACTCGTAGACCAAGACAATCTTCACCCCAGCGGCAAGCAGGTCGCGCGCCCGGGAAGGGGTGAGGTTCTTCGACTCGTCCAGGCTGTCGTACTGGGCGACAAACACCTCACCAGCGTTCTTCAGCGAAGAAATCGCAGGCTTCGACCATGCGTAATCCACGCCGGGGATACCGCTGCGGGCAGCAACGTGTGGCACGTGGTGCTGGGTGACCGTCAACACTGCCATAACAGAACCCTTTCGGAGGCTGGGCTAAGCCTACGCCCCCACAGCCGCCGAAAGCTGAACACCCGCGATGCTGCGCGCCGGGCAAGCGTAAACAACCGAGGCGGTGGACTGGAACTGGAACCACGTCTCGCCCGGTGCGACCTGCTGACCAGTTTGCGCGTCGATGAACACCGGCTGGATCGCCGCAGTGAGCAGCGACCCGGGCATCAGCACAATCCATCCGCCGTCGGCGAGCAGCACCGCCGACGCATCGGACAGCGACACCGCGTTGGGGGGGACCGGCTGAGTCATGGTAGTATTCCTTACTTAGGCAGGTCAGCGGGTGTCCAGATATCTAAGCCGTCTCAGGATGGTGGCGATCTTCTTGTGAATCTTAAACGGGATGGCACCGATCGCGAGGGTCAAGGTTTCAATGCCGTCCGGTGAGATGGCGAAAGACATTTCAACGACACGAAGCTTCTCGTTGACGGCAAGCCTGCCGGAGCTGATTTGCAGCGTGACCGTGTCGCCGAGGAACAGCCAGTCCGGGCCGTCCCACGCCCCCGGGCGCAATGTTACCTCGTACGCGGGTATCACGACCTGCAACGTTTGCAGTAGTCCCGCGGCGTGAGCGTTCAGAGTTTCCTGCGTCTGGTCCTGTGTGCCGACAACAGAATCCCATCGCTGCTCCAGCCGGGCGCCAATCTGAGGATCTTCCAAATGCTGCGCTGTCAGCGTCTTGGTGCCACCCACGCTCGCCGAAGACGTCACGTACACGCAGTCGGCGAACGTGGACGGGTCCGCCTTGCGGGTGATCTGCGAAATCCTGTGATCACCGTAAGCCAGCACAACGCCGTTGTCGGTGCCCTTGCTAGGTGAAAACACGTCGAACCGCAGGTCAGCCAGGCCATACGGGTTGATTTCCCATTCGAACGGCGGGTCAAGCTGCGCCAGACTGTCTATATCGTCGCCGATGTAGTCACCAAACTGCGCGGTGAACGACGGCAGAGCGTTACTGGTGTCCTGAAGCACGCCCTGACTGATGCCCAGGTTCCCGCCGGGGCGTGCCTGGGTCGCCTTGATCATCGTCCAGGCGATCGACGACCGCGCGGTACTCGTTCCCCAGGACACCTTGTCACCGGGCAGCACCGCCCGGCGGCGGAGCACCTCCCGGTAGTCGTAGGCGTTGATGATTGTCCGGTGGGCGCTTGCGGTCAGCGTGTCCTGGCTGTCACCAACCCGGCCGTCGAACAAGATCCCATCGCCGTACAGGACAAACACATCAGTTTCCAGTTCGACAATGGCCGCGGCGACGGGCGAACGGCCGTCAATGTCGAACGATGCTTGATGGTTCTGCCCAGGCTCGGTTCGCAACACCAGGGTCTTGTTCTGCGCTTGCAGCACCTCGTTGGTGAATCCCCCTGTAGGCTGCGGCGGCCCGTAGAGGAACCGCCACGGCCCTTTCGGCTTCGGCAGGACCGGGAATCCCACATCAATGGTGAAATTCCCGGATGTGGTCCCTGCCGGGTAAACCGCCGGGTAAGTAGTCGTGTAAGGCATGTCAGGAAATCTCGAAGATAGCCGCGCCGACGGTGTTGACCTGTGCGGTGTCCGCGGCCGTAAGAGTGGCAAGCGCGATGTCGAACCAGTACGCCGTGCCCGCCGTGAGGGAGATAACCGCATCCACGGTAAAAGGGACGCCAGCGGCGGTGCTCGCGGCCCGGATCACCCGGTCTGCGCCAGACCCAAACCGGGTCCCGGTCACCGCCGCCCCGTTGCCCGGTGCAGCACCGGTGCCGTACCGGCCGCCGAGGGTGATCTGCACGGCGGCGGTGTTGGTCAAGGTGGTTCCGGTGACAGTGATCTTCACGTTTCCCGACGACGCTGGCGTGAACGTGCAGGTGGAACCGAGACCCATCATCACCAAAGTGGCGCTGGCAGTGGCCGCGGGGTCGCCAGGAGCGTACTGCACCGGCGCTGCTGGGGTTGTCACAACCCCAGTGCCACCATTGGCCCGTGACAGTGGCAGGCTGAACGGCAGGTCCCCCGTGGTGATCGCCCGGAAGGTGGGCCTGCTGGTGGTGCCGTTGCTGCCCAGGAACGTCGTGGACGCACCAGGGGCCAGCGACGCAGCCGTGCGCATTCCCGTCATCGCGGTCACGTTCGCAGCGTTGCTGGCCGGGTCAGCGTTGGTTCCCGCCCCCGCCAACTGGGCGAACATGGCAGCGACAAGTCCCAGCATGTCCGCGACCTTGTTCATGTCCCCCGGCGGGTCACCGGCAGCGACAACCTGGGTGTCGCCTGGGATCACATAACTCGGCATTCGGTTGCTCCTATCCGGTGACCTGAACGGTGAACGAGAAATGCCCCGCAGCCTGCAACGTGCCCGTGATCGAACCGTCACTGCTCAGCGTAAGACCCGCCGGGAGAGCACCGGAGACCAGCGACCATGTGTACGTACCGCTGCCGCCGGTGGCGGTGAATTGTGCCGAATACGGCTGGCCCAGCTTCCCCGGTGGCAGCGAAGTGGTGGTGATTTGCAGCACGCCGGTAACCACGGTGATAGTCAGGACCGCGGTGGCCTGCGCACCCAGGCGGTCAGTGACCTTCACCGTGAACGTGAACACGCCAGGGAGCAACGGCACTCCCGCGATGGTGCCAGCGGGCGGGCCGTTGCCACCGGTGAGCGCCAGGCCAGGCGGCAGCCCGCCGGTGATCATCGCCCACGTGTACGGCGCTGAACCGCCCGCAGCGGTGAGACCCTGGAAATAGGGGCTGCCAACGCCGCCGCTGGGCAATGTGGTCGTGGCCACTGACAGGCTCGTGACCACATTGATGACGAACGAACTGGTGCTGGTTTGCCCCGCGGAGTCGGTGACAGTCACCGCGAACGAAAACAGTCCCGGTGTGGTAGGCGTGCCGGTGATGGTGCCATCGGTTCCGAAAGAAAGCCCGCCGGGCAGTGTCCCGGAGGTGAGCGCCCACAGGTACGGTGTCGCCCCGCCGGACGCCACGATGGCGGCATTGTAAACGGTGCCGACCGTTCCGTTAGACAGTGACGTGGTGGTGATAGCGACCGGGGTCGCCGCTGTGGCGTAGTAGGTGGCGACCGCCGCGGCCCACGCCGCCATCGTCCCCCCGGAACCCGGGTTGATCGTGCCTGTCACCGACGCAGGCCCGGCGGTGATGCCTGTCTGGTAGTAGGTGGAGAAGGTCAAGGTCAGGTTGTTCACGGAGCCGTCGGAAGTCCACCCAGCGGGTGTCGTCCACGACTGTCCGGTGCCAGCTACCGACCAGTTCGCCGCGTTGGCCACCACCGCCAGGCCGCCGGTGAACGTGTTCGCCGCTGTAGCGGTCACCGGCAGTGACGTAGCGGATGCCTGCGCCCCAGCCCCGCCGGTCTGGTCGAGGAACTGCACCGTCCCTGTCGGCGTGGAGTACTCGAACAGTTTGCCTTTGAATGTGGCACTGGTGTTGGAGGAGGTGAACACCACCGGGTTCGCGGGCACGATAGTCCCGGCGATAACCTGCGGTGCCTGCACCTGCCCCGGCAATTGCGTGACCGTGCCGCCGCTGACATACCTGGTGCCGCTGCCACCTGATTTCGCGGGGGACGGAGCGCCCACATTAGGCTTGGAAAAGTTTTGGGCAATGCCCGGCCCGGCGATTCCCCCAGGGTTGTTGAAGTAATGCCAGATCTGCACCCGTGCGGTACCGGTGCCGGCCTGGGCGGGCTGGTCGAAAGCCAACTGCCAGTTCGGGTCCTGCGGGGTAATGGTGGCGGACCCGTCGGTGGTTTCCAGCCTGGCGGACAGCATCGACCCCCGGACGGACGCCTTCCCGCCGGTCTGGTTGAACCACACTGGCAGCACGCCACCGGTGGCGATGGTGTTACTGGATGCCTGAACTTCAGTGAATGCCGCTGAAGTTCCCGGCGGGGCGCCACCCGACGCGGGGAACCCCTGCGTCACCACGTTCGACCCGGACACGTAATACCTCGGCACACCAGCGGCAGGTTCCACCGGCCCAATGGCGATGAACTCCGGGTTGCAGTTGCACCGGGCGAAGCTGCCGTCACCGCCGGTAATATCCGCCCAGGTGACGCCATCGTTGCCGGTTTGCCACAACCCTGACCCGGCACCGTCGTCCTGGGATGCCAGGACAATGTTCCCCAGCTTGTCCGTGGCTACCGGCCCCGCACTGGTCACCCCGGGCGGGTTCACGGTGCGTCCTGAACCGCCGACATTGCCACCGGCGACAGTGCCCGTGTCGGCGCCGCTGAGCTGGTACAGGTTCCCCGCCGCGGACACCCACAACCGGCCCGGCCGGGTCACGTCATACGCCACCGTGCCGGACAGTTTGTCGTTGGTGGTTTTGTTCCATACCAGTGTCCAGGTCTTGCCGTAATCGGTGCTGCGCCAAATCCCGGTTTTACGGTCAAACACGAACGCGAGCCCGTTGCCGTAATAGGTGACGGGAATCTGGTTGCCCGCGCTTCCAGACGCGGCAATGGTCGCGTTCCGGCTTGTCCACGCAGTACCGTCCCACCGCCACAATCCCGACCCCCACACCGCGGCCAGCACAATCTGGGCGCCAAGGTTGTCGGTGAACGCGGCCAGGCCAATGGCAACCTTCCCGCCGGTGTGGGTACCCAGGCCCATCGACGACCAGTTCGACGGCTGGTCCCACGGCCGGGACCACATCTGGCCACCGGCGTTGGTGTACTTGGCGCCCTGCGAACCGTAAACCGTGTTCCCGTCATCGGAAACCGCCACCGCCCAGCCTTCGGTGCTTTTGACCGGCGGGTCGTTGGCCAGGGTAGTGGCGTTTTCCGCACCTGGATTGGTGTCGTCGAACAAGCACCAGTCGGAGTCGCCCCACACCACATGACCGGCGCGGACCGGGTTCGCGGCGACAGGGTGCGCCAGGAACATGGGCATGCCGGAGTTGGCGACCGTCCACCCGGACCCCACGTTGCGGTAACAGCCCCCAGACCCGGCGCAGTACAACTTGACGGCCGCCAGGTTCGAAGCGTCCACGGTGACGAACGGGCAAATGTACCCGCTGCCACCAAGGAAGTTGTGCAGCCCCGCCGCCGGGGCCCACCACGAATAACTGGCAGCAGCGGTGGGAACATTGGTGACCTGCACCGAGCCGGTCAGGTTCGCATACGTGATGGAGCCGGTGGGGTAGTTCGATGGCACGGTGAGCTGCATGAGCGTTTTGCTCAGCGTGGTGGGGTTGCTGTCGCCGATGATCACCACATGGTTGGCGGAACCATCCACATACCCGTTGACAGTGTTCCACCAGTTACTGGCAGCAGTGTCCACCGATGCGCCGTTCAGCGCCGCCCACGCGGGCGTGCCCGACAACGGGCCGTACCGGTACACGCCCTGGTTCGCTGCGGCGACATACAAGTAATCGCCGATACCGACAATGTCTTCGACCACTGCGGGGGCACCCGAAGTGGCGACCTGAACGAAGTTCGGTGTGCCCGCGTGCGCGTTGGTGCACTTCCACAGCCCCGCGCCCGTCCCGGTGCTGTCGAAAAATCCGGCCCACAAGGTGGTGGAGGACGCCGGGTCGGGGACGACGCACATGCAGAACCAGTTCCCGCTTCCGGGTGCGGCCCCGTTCATCTGACAGGCAACCGGGAAGTTATCCGCCCCCGCGCCCCCGGTGTTGGATGACCGCAGGATGCCCTGCTTGTAGGTGCCTGCGAACAGGAACAGACTGTCCTGGTACAGCAAGCGGCCGGTGGACCGCTGCCACCCGTTGTTCGGGATGTCGGCAGTCACCTGGTTCCCGGCGAATTGCGGCACGGTAGACCGCATTGCCCATTCAATGTTCCCGTTTGTGTCAAACGTGCCGGCGAGCAGCCCGCCACTGCCAGTGTTCCCATGCTCACCTGTTGCCGCGTACACCACCTGTGGTGACGTTTCGGTGGAGGAGAAGATCAGCGCCGCGCATTGCCGCCAGAACGACGACACGCCGATGCCGGTGTTCTGAACCGACCACTTGTTCCCCAGCGGGCTTGTGGTGGTCAGGTAGTAGCCTTGCGTGTCCGACCCGCCGACCATTTTTGTCCTGTCCGGCGACAAGGCATGCACCTGACAGCACCCGCCGCCATCCAGCCTCACCGGTGCGAACGACATGATTCAGGCCAGCCTGCGAGCGCGAAGCCAACTATTCTTGCTCAACGTTGTCGCCGTGCCCGAATCGGAGTTCTGCGCCCACTGAAGCACCAGAAGCTGCGGCGGCGCCGCGCCCGTCGTGTACTCGCCGCGGAACCACACACTGGACCACGTGGAAGACGGCGTTTGGTTTTGCGCACTGTGCGTGTCCCCCCAGACGTAACCATTCCCGGTGGAAAGACTGCCGTTCGTGCCGGTCCGCAGCGCGTCGTAGAACCCGCCGCTGCTGCCTGAGGTACGCCAGGTCCACGCCAAGTCACCAGGCGTCTGGCCACCCTTGTAGAACAACTGCCCCTCGATGTCGTAGGTAGCTGAGACGGCAAGACCGGACAGTTGCAGATCCGGGTCGTCGAGAGGCGTGGTGGAATGCGTGCGGGCCAGGTCTGCGGTCTTCACCGCTGAAATCGGGCCGATCCGCTGCCGGTAGTCGTTGATCATCGAGTTGGTGATCGACGACGAGCCCGTTGGAACGTCGATTGTTGCCAGCGTGATCGCGCTGTTGTCTTCGGCAGGCAGGCCACCGCCGGTGTCCAGTTTCGGCACCAGCACCGCCACATACCCGGAGAACGCGCCGTTGCTTAGCTTGTCCTGGATTTGCAGTTCCAGCCGGTGGTGGAACGTGCCAGCACCCGGAACGGTCCACCCGGTCACGTTGATGGTGCCGTCATTCCACACGTCGTAAGTGCCCTGGTTGGTGACGTCGTCACCAACAATGTAAGCGAACCCGGAAGCGACGTCCGTGGACAGGTTCGCCCCAGCGCCACGCTGGGTGACGGCGAAGTTAGACGCAGTCAGGACGCCTTGCTCGCCGCCGATGCCGGATGCCATGGTGAGCTGCGCGCGAACATACTGACGAAACTCCTGCGCTGTGTAGGTGATCGCCGGGTCGGAAACCGTCGGCTGCAAGAAAAATGGGACGTGGAGGGTCACGGCATGCTCCTAAGCGGGCCAGGCGGGACGGAAGTTGAGGACTGCCCCGGAACCGGAACTTGCCGAAGCGGGGTAAAAACGGAGAATGTTCAGTCCCGGCTGGATCAGCCACCAGCTTGACGAATCGAAATCAATGAACTGGGTCACCGGCACCGAGGTGTCCGAGTTCAGGTACGCCGTGCGGGTCAGGGAATCCACCAGGACATAGTCACCGGCACTGAGGGACAGGTCAGCGGTGAAGTTCAGCGACTCGCCGGTGACGTCGTTAGCGAGACGCGGCCCGTTACAAGGGCCGTAAAGAAACGCGGTCCATTGTGACGTAGTAGTGCCGATGGATATCACCTGGCTAGGCGACGGTTCCGTCGAGGCGGGAAAAATGAACCCTGCGGATGTGACAGTCAAGCCGGTAGTGGGGTCGAATTCCAGGCCGGTGTCACTGGGAATGATGATCGGCAGGGTTGCACTGCTGACTACCGATGACTCCCACACCGCGCGGGGCGCCTGCCAGGAAATCTGCACCGGCCAGTTCGTCGGGTCGGAGAACGGCTTCGTGGTGGAGTCGTACCGGACGGTGAGCTGCCGCGGCGTGACCCACTGGTCGTTGGTGACAATGAGGGCGGGCCGCAGGCCAGGGTCAAGCAGCGGCCCCAAGGTGTCCATGAACAGTTCTGGTGTCTGCGTAATGCCAGGAAACAGGATCATCGACAATGACACCGCTGAGGCGCTCCGGTACCGGGTGACATCGTAGGAGCCGTGGGTGTTGACCAAATCTTCGGTGACGCTCCGGGCCGGGGTGTTGACGTCCAGCGTCTGTGCGGACACCCCGTCGGCGGGCATGATGACCACCGAATAGCCCGAACTTGGGTCAGTGAGACTGATCGCGGTAAAGGTCACGTGTCACGCCCCCAAGCCGGCGCTGGTTATGGCGAAGCTCAGCCTCTGGCTAATCAGCGCCATGTCCGTTTCGTCTCGCACGTTCATTTGCTCCACGTTCACCAGCGGACCGCCGCCCCACGTTCCTTTCACGCCCGGGGTCACCGTCTCCGGGCCGCGGCCACCGAACCCGTACCGCCGCCCAGACCGGCCCATTCCCAGAATAGGCTCACGAATAATCCCGCCGTGGTCGTACCAGTGCGGCGACCTGCTCAGCCACCTGCTGTAAGCGTTACTGGGAGTACCGTAAACGGAATGGATGTAACCCTCACCCCAGCGGATCTGCGCGGCGGCATTACCTGACGCGGCGAGCGCGCCCATCTTCCCCGGCGGCAGGGCCTGCGGAATGCCGTACGCCCCCGAAGTCGGGTTGCGGGCGTTCGGGTTCCAGCCGCTCTCGCCGTTCCACAATGCGATCAGCGGGCCGAGCTGGCTCCGCGACCAGCCGAACTGGCCGAACAGGGACGCCGCATAAGCCTGCAATGCGCGCACCGCACCGGACGCCGGACCACCCGAGCCACGAGCCGCACCCGCCGCCGCTGCCGCAGCGGCTGCCGCTGCGGCAGCGGCCATCTGCTTCCACACCGCGCTCATGGAACGGGCCATGCCAACGGTGAAAGCGCTCACGAAGTTGTGGTCGAACATGGTCGTGGCCTTGCCAGTGAGCACATCCACGTTGCCCTGAAGCGATGGGTTCGCCCCCACCTGCCCCCCACCGGCGAACCTTCCGGCGTTGACCATGTCCATCATGTGCGTCCCGTACTTCGCCACGGCGGACGCCTTGACGAAGTACTCCCCCCGCGAGGCCAGGACGGGCACTGTGTCGCTGGTCGGGCCGCCGTGACCGCCGACCAGCCCCCCAGCGGCCTTCAAGCGGAACAGGCCCGCGTTCGACGGGTTGTTGCCCTTGCTGCCGAAAATGCCGCCCTGGCCGTGGATGGCGAAGGTGCCCGTGCCGATTTCGACAATATGCATGGCACGACGCAGTGGGATCTTGTCAATCTGGGCGATCATTTCGGCGATTTGGAACTTCGTCTTACCTGACGCCATTCCGCCATCAATGATGGCCTGGTTCAGCTTCTTCTGCGCATCCAGGGCAGGCTGTGAGTCCTTCCCGAAATGGGCAACCTGGTTGCCGTAGATCTTCGCCGCGTTGTACACCCCAAAGTAGGCGAACTCGGCGTCGCTGATGGCGTTCAGCAGCTTCGACGTGATCATCTTCGTCTGGGCGTCCATCGCCGACGTCAGCAGGGACTCCTTGATGGTCGCCTGGTCGGTGATCTGCTGCACCTTCGCCAGCGCGTTCTTGGTGTTGCCCAGCCACGCAACCAGCTTCTTCATGCTCGCCGGTCCCTGATACCCGGCTTCCTGCGCCAGGGCAACCAGCTCCGAAGTGGCCTTCTGGCTGCCCTTCGCATACGGGACCAGCAGCGAAATCGAATCCTTGACACCACGGTTGAACAGGTTGCTGGCGACCCCAGCGGTGCGCCACGTGTCAATCATTGCGTTGGCGTTCACCACCGACTGGGCGAACGCCTGGTTCAGCTTGATCGACGCGGGAGACAACCCGTCGATGGTTGCCTTCCCCTGCGTCTGGAGGATGTTCAGCCGCTGCTGAGCCGCCGACAGCCGCTGCTGAGCCACGGTGAGCGCACTGGTGTTGACGGTGCCGCCCTTGGTGAGGTTGTTCAGCGAATTCTGCGCCGCTGCGACCCTGGCCTGTGCACCGGCGAGGACACCGGCGGCATGCGCGGCAGGGTGAGCCTGAACGTCCGCCAGGGCTTGCTGCGCGGCCCTCAGCCGGTCCGTAGCCGCCGTAATCGACAAGTGAGTGGGACCGGCAGGAACAGCGGATGCCCTGTTCACCCGGGCCTGCGCAGCCGCCACAGACGCCTGCGCGGAGGTGAGACTTTGCGCCGCCTGCGCCGCGTTCTTCGGGATCTGCTGAAGACCGGTGATGAACGTGTCAAACGAAGTCTGGCTGGAGGTCACGTCGGAAATGAAACTGTCCCATGCCTGGTTCAGCTTCTGCATCGCCTGATACTGGTCGGTGGCGGTGCGGTCCAGCACCTGAAGGTCGTTGCCGAGCGTCCCGGCGCGCTGTCCCATCGCCTGATACCCGGCGATGACACCCATGACCTGCTGCTTGATGATCAGCCAGTCTTCGCCCTGCTTGGACAGCATCTGCTTCATCGTCACACCGGCCGCGATCAGCGCACCTTGCGCGGTCGCCGCCGAGCCGGTGATCTTCGCGACACCAGCCACATGCTGGTTGTACAGGTTCGTCTTGTCGTTGACCTGCTGGACGGCGGCAGCCAGTTCCTGATTCTTCGTGATTTGCTCCTGCACCGCCACGGAAGGGCCGGTGACACCGGTGTGCAGGTTCATCGTTATAGCCGTCGGCGACTTTTGCAGCTCAGCGAGCCGCTGCCTGCTGCGAATCAGCGCCGCGGTGAACACATTCGACGCGGAGGTCATCCGGTGCAGGCCCTCGGTAAGCGAAGGCGCGTCAACAATGCCCTGCTGGAGGGTGTCAACCCACTTCTGAGTGGCGTCTTTGCTTGTCAGGATCGTGTACGTCATGACACCAATCGCGGCGACCGCAATACCGATCCACACCGCCGGGTTCGCCGCCATGGATGCGAGCAAGGCCGCACTCAAGCCTTCAACTGCCGTGGTCCCGACGGTGACACCAACGACCCACAGGACGAGTTCGGCGAGCATGTCACCAAGCCATCCGGCTGCGGCCAGCAACACCGGGCCAAGCTTCAAGATCGCGGTGACCGCCAGGCCCGCCCACAGGATGACCCCGTGTCCCAGCAGCAGGAGGCGGATCATCGGTACTGAGGCGTTCGCCACCACTTCAAGGAAGTGGGTCACCGCTACCGCGGCGTTCAGGAAAAACTGGGACAGTTCCGGCAAGCCGCGCAGGATCGCACCGAAAATACCCGTCAGGTTCCCCAGGACGGTGCCGAGCTTGAACACGTCGGGGATGGCGTTCCGCATGAACGAGGAGAACCCATGACCCGAGGTGATCGCCACGGTCATCCGGGCGGCGAGCTGTTCCAGCGCCACGGCGGTGCCTTTCACCAGGTGAGTGAACTCGTCGGACTTGGAACTGAGAATGCCGAGGGCATCGCCGAAGATTTCGAACACCGCAGGCTGAACAGCGTGGTGCAGTTTTTCCAGGGCCAGGGTGGCGGGCGCGATGGCCTGGTGGAACACCGGGAACGTGGCATCCATCACCGTGTGAAGGTCGGTCATGTGGGTGACGACCTTCCGCACGGCATCCGACGCGGCGATACCAAACGCTGTCACCGCGATAGTCGCCGGAATGATCACCGACAAAATCTCAGCGAGCAAGTCCAGAATGATGTGGAAGCCACCAATGCTGCCGAGTAGCCCGCCGGCGAGCGGGATAGGTGTCGAGAAGAACCGCCACAACGGCCCGAGAAACCCGAACCCCCAGCCGCGCCCCCTGCCACCACCACCACCGCCTTCGGTGGCGGCCTTCGCTGCGGCGACAGTCGCCGCGTACCTTGCCGCCGCCGCCGCGGCCCGGTCGGTTTCCCTGCGCGAATCGGCCATCTGGGTCGAAAGCTCATCCAGGCCGAACCGCAGGGCAGAAACCACCTGGGCATCCGCCACCGCACTTACGCCCTGCCGGTGCAGTGCACCAGATAGTAGTTCAGCCTGAAGTGAAGCTACCGACTCCTCCTCAGCGAGCTTTTCCAGGGCATCCACGCGAGCCCGGTCAAGTTGCGCCAGGCCACCTTGAACCATTCCTTCCTTAACCATGGCAGCGGTCAGTGCCGCTTCCGCCTTAACCCGTTTCGCCGTCCATGCCGCCACCGCGGCCTGCTGCTTCGCAAGCTTGTCCGCAGCAACAGCAGCCGCCTCATCGGCGGCTGCGAGTTTGCCAGTGGCACCAGCGGCACCATCAGCGGCAGCCCGCTGCGCGGCAAACATTTTGTTCAGGTTTCCGATGGCGGTGTCCGCGCCACGTTCCGCGGCTTGCAACCGGATCAGGGACCGCTCCACCTGGTCGATAACACGACTGGAATTATTAACGGCATTCAGGACATAGGTGACAGTTGCCACCTTTGACCTCCCGTCATCCCAGGCCGCGTGTCAGCGGATTGTCAGTCCCAGTGGCACTCTTTGCCTGTTCCTGTTCGTATTGGAACCAGGCTAGCCACTGAGTCAGCTCGGCGGAGTCAGTGTTGTCTAGGACTTCTGCGACTGTTCGCCCGAGCCGGACTGCGAGCGCGAAGATGAATTGGAGCCACGGCTCCTTTCTGATTTTCCCACCATTTCATCAACGTCCTCGTCAGACAGGCCGGACAGCCTGGCAGCAACGTTGTAGATGCGGTTCACCGCGGCAGCGGAATGCTCGCCGAGGTCGCCGATATCGGCGTTGCTGAACAGTCGTTCGCCGGTCTCATCGACAACAGACCAGGCGACCAGCTTGGCGCGCATATTGGCGGTGTTCATCACCGCGCGCCTGCCACGCTGCTCAATCATCGAACCTTCGAACTCGTCACGCTGACGGCCGGTGAGGCTCTTGACGATTACCGTTCCGCCCCATTCAGGGACATCGACACGTTCGGTCTTGATGTCCTCGGCCTTGAGGATCTCGTCGCGGGTAAGAACTGCCATGATGGTGACTCCTTCGGTTGAAAGGCTCTTCCTGATTGTCCAGTCTGCGCAGCATGCCGTCAAGTGGACTCGTGGTATTGTCGATATGACATAACAACTAGCCTGGAGTGCCCATGACCAACCCCAGCGACTGTCTAGCCGCCCGGATCAGGGAAGTCCGCTGCGCTCGCAACCTCACCGTGGCCCAGCTCGCCGGACACTGCGCGCAGCTCGGTGAACCACGGCTCACGGCTTCGGTTATTAACAACATCGAATCCGGTCGCCGGCATCAAGATGGCAGCCGGCGGCGGCATATCACCGTGGATGAACTTCTCGCCCTCGCGCTCGCACTGAACGCACCGCCGCTGTACCTGCTCATCCCGCCCGACGACATGGAAACGCCTTACCCCATCACCAGTACCGAGGTACTGCCCCGCTACCAGGTTGCCGCATGGTTCGCAGGTATCGGCCCGATTCTCCAGCCCATGTCATCAGCCGGTGACACCAGGCTGTATTACTCCGAACGTCCCCTCACCGAATCAGCACCGGTGAACTAGCCGTTGATCCGCTTGGTGATTTCGTTGGCCACCGACTCCAGGGTTCGCCTCGAAGCCGGGCCGAACCAGGACACTGACTGGTAGAAATACGGGTGCGCGGCCTGTGCTACCCAGTTCTCCGGGTCGCCGAACACAGGGTGCCGCCACGGTGCTTTCGCGCCTTCCATGTACAGCGGAAGTGCCTTCTGCCCGTCCGGCATTTTGGCACCGTTCACCGCGATACCGACCTGCACCTGCGGGCCGTTGATCCACGTCCAAGCCTCGACACAGTTAGCGATACGCAACCGCAGCCCAGGTGGCTGGTGGTACGGAACGGTGCCCTTCGACGGAAGGTTGATGATCGCCGCACGGACCCGGGGCAGCAACGGGGATGCCGCCTGCCGCAACCGGTAGCGCATGAGCTTGGTGATTTTGTCATTGTTCATGCGCTGCAACTGGGCGATCAGCACCGATAGTTCAGCCATGAACCCAAGACTAACCCGTGTCCATCAGGCCGACAGCAGGTTACGTCTCCCTGAGCGCATGCTCGGGCACCAGGGGGACGCCGGTGATTATCAGTGACGAAGGCCCGGCCTGCGCACTGGGCGAACTAAGGCCGTTGAGGTTACTTGACCCGTTCCCGTTCATCGAGGACTTGCTCATGCGCTCAGAGTATGTCTTGGTGCACCGGATTGCCGCCCCCGGTGCTACTGACCCATACACCTCAGCGCCCGGTCCGGGCTACCCGCCATATTTCAGGCGGACCCCATCCGGGAACCTAGTCAGTCCCGGCTCAGTCTACGGGATGGTGATGTTCGTGCCGGGAAGCCTGGATGCCGCGAAGCTGAACGTTGTCTTGCCCGGGTCGTCCACGGTGGAGTCCACAGCCTGCGCCATGACCCGCACCGGGAAAACGTCCATCTTCTGCCCGGTCACGTCACCTTCCCACAGCAAGACCACATAGCCGTTGATGTCACGGACCAGCAGCGTCCGGGCGTCGTTGGAGTTCTGGCTGTTGTAGCAGGTGATGTCGTTCGTCGCCGAGGTCAGACGGCCCGGCACCTGCGAGGTGAACCGGGACCCCAGGTCCGGCACGTCTACGGTGTTCGACGTCACCGACCAGCCGGACATTGTTTCAACTTCAGCGGTCAGGTCCGTGCCAGCATTCAGTTCCGCCCGGGTCGGGGCGAGGTAGTTGCTGATCGTTGGTACCCAGTAGACGCGCCGGATACCAGGCGGGAAGTACCTGGTGGTTGGCGTCAGTGGCGTGGCGACCATTACTTCGTCTCCTTGTCCGGCGCCGTCTTACGCGGCTGCCTAAGCGGCACATGTTCGGCCACTTCGGTGCGTGCGGCGGCTTCCCTGACGACGCGTGCGTTAGCTTCCGTCAGTTCGCGCAGCCGAAGGTGCTCTTGCCACTCATCTACCGTCACCCAGCCCGACTTGCGGTAATGGGCGAGAGTCTCCTCAGGCACCACTACGGTGCCCTGAGTTTCAGGATGGTAGATGACCGCCATGATTACGGAATCCTGACTGCCGCAACGGTGATGTTGGTCACGGTGGAGTACTGCACCGCCGTGGTACCGGTGCCGTACACGTTGTCTGGCAGGGGAATCAGGGTGAGGCCGTCGGTTGCGCCGGTGCCACCGGGGCAGGTCACAGTCCTGCCGGTAAGACCACCGCCAATAGAGGTTCCGACAGGCAGGCCATCTGTGGTCGGCGTGACCGGCAGCACCACGGTCATTGACCCGCCGGTGGAGGCGTTCGATACCAGAAGGCCGATGCCCTGACCGGTGGGGCACAGGTCCCCAATAGTCCCGCCAGGCGCCGTCATGGTGATCTGTGCCCCAGTGTGAGAGGGACCTTGCAGGGGGTACGTTGCCATGCCCGTTGCCTTTCAGCTTTGCCTGGTAAGAACTCTAACCCATTAGAGCCTACCGTTAAGGCTTTGCCGTATAGACATGGCGATGTTTACTACTACGCTGACGGAAAATCTAGTATACTACTGCTGGGCGAAAGCCTCGCAGCGAATCCCGAACGAAACGAGAGCTAGCAGGCCACGCCGGTCCTGAATCGGGTAGTAGGACGTGGTGCTGCCCATCGTCATCCGTGCGACGCTGCCATTCAGGTTGTTCGGCCCCTGCACAACCGTGGCAACAATATTGATGTTTTGGTACGCATTACGCCGCGCCAGCCGCATTTCAGCCTGCGACGTCGAACCCGAACGCACCAGCGACGCACACGCAATAGTGAACGTCTCAATCACCGCAGGCGCCAGGCCCTGCAACGAGCCCTCCGACGCCACCGCAGCATTGCCGGTTTCCTCAGACATCGACCGTGACGGGTACTCATACCCCGGCTGGAACCCCGGCCAGCCCAGTTGCAGCACCTGCGCAGCGGTGCCGCCACCAATGAACCCGCCATCGGAAACCTTAATATCCAAGCCCAGCAACGCCACCCGCGCCTCAACCAAATCGACCAGGGCATCCATCGCGTCCGGGATATGGGACTTCCACGGACGCAGCGCGGCCATCTACGCCACCGCCGGGAACGGCGGGCCGAACCACTGCTGTGCCTTACGCGGGATTAGGTACGGGTGCGCCCCCGTCATCGCGTGCAGCTCCTCCGGGCCGATGATTGCGTTCAGGCCACCAGGACCACGGCGACTTTCCCACAACCACTGCAACATAACCTTCGAGCCTTCCAGGTAGTTGTACGGGATCACCTTGTAACCGGCGGTGTAACCGGCAATCGCCCACCCGGTGATCGGCGTGCCGCGGACCACGTTGATAATGCCGGTCTGCGAATCCACGTACAGGTTCCGGCCAGAGACATCAGCAGCAAGCGCACCCCCGTCGCTGAGCCAGTTCACTGCGCCGTCCTGGCTGATAAGGGTGTCCAGCGAAATCACCGGGGTGAGTTTCAGCCTGGGCCGCGGATGCTGCCACGACCACGACCACAAATCCAGTTGGAGACTCTCACCGGTCACCTGCCGGCGGGCGATGACCTCGTTCTTGTAGTCCTCCACCGCCCGGGTAATGCCGACGATCATTTCGCGGAGTTCTTCGTCATCGTCGGTGTTCGCCGGGTCGATCTGCAATGTTTTCTTGCCCATTGCCAGGGACAGGATCGACGGCGGTGCCGCCTCGGCAACATCGAAGGCATCGGTGTATGGGGTGTTTGGGTTGGTGGTCTGCCACCGGACCAGGTGACGCCCCGGCTGCGTGGTGACGTAAGACACGCGGAGCTGCCCGGGAACCGCTGAGGGAAGCGGCACCGTAGGTGACGTGGTGGTGCCGTCGGGCAGGGTGATTGTCAGTGTCGCCGTCGCGGGATCGACAAGCACGCCCGCAGCGTTGAACACGTCGATCGCTGCCGGGTAAACCGCACCGAGATCAAACACCGGTCCTGCCTCCGATGACTGTTTCCGTTAACCCGAGGTTACCCCCGGCAAAGGCATCTGCCCGGCCACTGCATGTGCCTGCCCGGGAACATCGGTACCCGGTGCGGACGACGACGCGGGGGCGGACTGGCCGGCACGGGAGTCAGGCTGCGGGTACATGCCGGTGACGCTGCCCGGTTCAGTCATCAGCCCAGCTTTAGCGGTCCCGGTGCTGAACGCGAGGATGACCGACCCGGTGGCGGTGAGCTGCCCCAAGCCGGACAAGGTGACGGTGATAACGAATACGGGGCTGGCCAGCAATGTGCCGGAACCGGTCAGCGCCGGGGTGACGGTGACCGACGGGGTGACCCGGAAAATCCTCGGCGGTGGCGGCAGTCCCGGCTTGGGTGGCTGAACCACCGCAGCGATAACGACGTTCCCGGCGCCGATCCCCGGTGCGGTGGCGGACAGCGAACCGCTACCAGACAGAATTGCGGCAACCGCGAACGCTGGGCTTGCGGTCAGCGAACCCGACCCAGATAGGGCCGCTACCGGGGTGAACGCCGGTGAAGCGGTAAGCGAACCGGAACCGGACAAGGCAGCGGTACCGGTGAACACCGGGCTTGCCGTCAGGGTGCCGCTACCGGACAGCACCGCAGTCCCAGCGAACACCGGGCTTGCGGTCAGCGAACCGGAACCGGTAAGCGTCGCCGTCCCGGGGAACACCGCAGGCGGTGTCGTCACAATGATCTGGCTGGGCGGGGGCCGCGCGGGCTGCTGCGGCTGAACCACGGGGCTGATCGTCTGCGGGACGTTAGCCACCCCGGCCGTCGCGGTCAGCGTCCCGGACCCCGACAAGGTGGCGGCACCGGCGAATACAGGGACAGCGGTCAGCGAACCCGAGCCGGTGAGCGTGACCGCGCCCGCGAACGCGACGGTAGGCGCAACCTGAATGACCTGGCTAGGCGGCGGCTGTTTCGGCGCAGGTGGCAGGACCACCGCAGCGATCACAACATTCGGAAGACCGACCCCCGGTGAGGCGGTCAGCGTCCCTGAACCGGACAACGTCACCGTAGCCGTGAATGCGGGCGCAGCGGTCAGCGTCCCGGAGCCTGACAAGACCGCGCTGGTGTCGAAATACGGTGCGGCGGTCAGGGTACCGGAACCGGTGAGCGCAGCAGTACCGGCGGTCGCGGCGGGCGCGGCGCCAACCACCTGCCCAGGCGGCGGCCTGACAGGTGTCGGCGGCTGCACCACCGGGCTGATGACAGCAGGGGCGATTCCGATGCCCGGCGCGCTGGCGGTGAGCGTCCCCGATCCGGACAGGGTCACCTGGGGCCGGTACGCGGTCGGTGCACTGACAACCCGGGCGGGCGGCGGTCGCGGTGGTGCCGGTGGCTGTACCACCGGGCTGATGAGCTGTGGAACGTTGCCGGCCCCAGGCGCCGCGGTCAGCGTCCCCGAACCGGACAACGTCACCTGGGACTGGTACGTGGTCGGTGCGGCGATAACCCGGCTGCGTGGTCCCGGCGGGAACCCGGGCATCACGGGTGCCGCCTGGATCACCACCGGGAGCGGGGTGACCGCAGCGGCAGGGCGCACCGCGATAGCCACGCCCATCGTGTTCAGCACCGTGACGTTCGACCCGGTCGCGGTGGCTGTTTTCGTCCCGGTCGCCACCGCGGAAGTCAGCGTCAGCGTCGCCGACTCAATTGCCGCTTCAGATACCGCCGCAACAGACGTTCCGGTGTCGGTCTGCTCGGTTTCGCTGGCATCCGGGGTGAACGCGGTCAGCACCCCTGACGTGCCGTTGCGGACCGCGTGGAACGTGATAAGCAGGCAGTTCGCAGTGACCGGGGTGATCGACGGTGCCCGCACCGACGGCACCGTCACACCGGTGTTGTCATCCGTGGTGGGGGTGACATCTTCAGGCGTCGTATTGTCCGCGCCGGCAATGGCGAGCAGGCCCGCAGCGAACCTGCCCGACGTGAAACTGATCGTCGGCGCCGTGTCACCGGACTGCATCACCCGGCGGAAAACACCCGTGTGACCACTAGTAGGGGTGCTGCCAACCGCGGAAACAAACGCCGGGACAGTCAGTGACCAGCCAGAAGGTGTGGTGACCGTCCCCGTGGCGGCGGTCAGCTCCCAGCCGATGTAAATGACATCACCGGGCTGCCACCCAGTGGGCAGCGTCAAGCCGGAAGTGGACGCCTCGGAGGCAGCACTGGCGTAGGTAGCGGAACTGCGTACCGTCGGTGCGGCCACGAAGTCACCGCCTCCGGCTGGTTAGGTCAGACGACGCCCGTTAGCAGTTTCGCATTGAAGAAGAAGTCGTTTGGGCCGCCGGGCAGTGCCCCGCCATGCGCGATGTTGTACAGGCTGATTCCGGTACCCCCCAGGTCGGTGAACGCCGCTTTCAGGGTGGTCACCTCGGCCTGCGTGTACCCCAGCGCGATGAGGTTCGCGTCCGCCCACGGCGAAGACTGCAACAGGGCACAGAACCGGGAGCAGGCGTAAAGATCGTCGCGGACCGACTGTGCCAGCCGCCCCGACATGGCGTCGAAGTCGGCTTTCGTCACCGGGTAGCCGACGCTCATGTATTACTCCGCAACCTTCACATAGCAGTCATAAGTGACCGCCTGGGCGCTGATCTGCCACAGAACGAACGTGCCGATCGCCGCGGCCGACCACAACGTGAACTCGCCCGCACCCCACGTCCAGATCAGCCCGGCTCCGACCACAGCCTGAAGTTCAGCCCGGCGGGTAAACGTGCCAGGCGCGGTCGGCGCGGTGCCCCAGGTGAGCGCCACCGTCGTGTTCCCCGCGATCACGTCAGCGGAATGGGTCGCCTGAACCGTCTGCAACGTCGCCGGGGTGATACCAACCGCCGCGGGCCTGCCAATACCAATTTCGGCAGCGATACCTGACTGGTTGAAAATCCCGATCTCGCGGATCTCAGGGAGCCGCTTACCAGCGGCGATAGCAGCAGCGATGATCTCGCCGAACGGTGCCGCAGCGGCACCGGTCGTCTTGGTGAAACCGACCTCGTAAAGGTGTTCAGCCACTGTATGTCTCCCTTACCAGGCGCTTGCATCTGCTGAGATTGAGGCAGCGGCGAATGTGAGAGTGTTCCCGTTCGCCAGCGTAACCGACGTGATACTGCCTTGCAGGTATCGCAGCGGCGTTCCCGCCGAATCCCAGATTTCAATGCCAATGACCGCCGACCAGGCCGCGCCAGCAGTCCACGACACCACGTTACTGTTAGTGATTACCCCGGCAGCCGGGTTGCCGAACGCAGGCGAGCCCATCGTAGAACCGCCCGCGGTGTAGCCGGTCGCGGACAGCTCAGTATTGTTGGCCGTCTGGGCACCAGCCATCGCGGTCATCAACCGCAGCTTGAATGGCGGCGTCACTAGTTTCGCCGCCGGCCCGCCAGCGCCGGGAGTGTAGGTGGTGGTGGCCGTCAGGCAGTAGATCGCCTGCATGAGCCAGTTGATCAGGTTGTTGCCGCTGACGTTGCGGTCGGTCATGTTCGGCATTGCTCAGCCCGCCGGTGCCACGGGGGCGACCCCGATCCAGAACGCTTCAACAGGACGGCACACCGTGCAATCTTCGATACCTGGGCCGCAATGCCCGCCGGGGCACGGTTCCCCCGCCGGGGTCAGCACCCTGCACATGACCCCGTCTTCCGACGGGTGCGTGCAATCCGCCCCGTCATGCCGCTCGCCCAGCGGCAGGTCAATATGCGGGCAGCCGTTCGCGGCCTCGTCATGGTCATGGGCTTCGGGGCAGCAGGTACAGTTCACCGCGGCTTGAAGGTTGCCGCCGTCTTCGGTGATGCCTGACGCACCGCATTGCTTGCAAACAACCCGGTACACCCGCGCCTCCTCAAGACAGTTAAGGCAACCCTATACGGGACGTGCCCGCGTGCGGGCGCCACGCTGGTCAGCACGGTGCGGGTTCACCGGAATGGATTCCTCCGGCTCAGCTTCCTTCTCTGGTACGGCTTCCTTCACCGGCTCAGGCTCAGGCATGTCCCAGTGCACGCGCAGCGGCTCGAACAGGTGCATGTGCCCATCAAGGATCGGGTGACCGGCCTTGACGACGGTGACACCAGCGGTCAGGAAAACCGGCTGGCCCTGGAAGTCGAAATTAGCCGACTCCTTCGCAACGTAGAACTGTGGTACTGCCATTAGTCCCTCCTGGGTATGGCACGGAGCCAGCCATGCTGATGCCACATCGCACTATCCTTAGGGTAATGCGGGTGGCGCACGGTTTCCACCTCGTGGTCGCTGGCGGTGAGCAGGGCCTCGCATTCTTCCTTGAGCCCTGGGGCGTGGAACTCTATCAGCCACTTCGTCCCGCATGCGGCCATAAGCATCTGCCCGCCGCGGAGAATAGCCGCCTCGTGCCCCTCGGTGTCGATGACAACCAGGTCAGGATCACCGCAGTCGTCAGCAAGCGCGTCCAGCGTGGTGCACTGCACGGTGTGCAGTTTCGCCTCACCCCAGTCCGACAGCGACCACTCCATCCCGTCGGTACCAGGCGTGACCCACTCCCCCTTGCTGATAGCCATGGGCACTTCAGCAAGCTGCACCGTGCCGACATGGTCAGACACAGCAACATTCATCAGCACAGCATGTGGTGTCCCCCATCCCGTTACGACGGCCGGGTTAGCCATCGTAAGTTCATGGGGGGTTGGTCCCCAAGATGGCCCGAATCGCTGCTGTAGCTCAGCGTAGCTTCCTGGCTCAGGCTCACAAGCGATGATTTCCTTGAATCCAAGCGCCCGGAAATGGGCGAAGTTCTCCCCCTTCCGGGCGCCGATGTCGAACGCGAGGTCCCCCTCAAAACCACGCCACAGTACAGGCTCAACGCCGGGCGGGTCAGAGGGTACCAACGGCGGCAAGGTCATCTAAGTCCCGCTTCGTGGAGGAGGTCAATGGCCGGGTTGCGCCGCAGATATTCATTGACCGCCACAGTCACGAGCCTGGCAAGTGCTGCTGTCGGCATCGTAACAAGAGGCGGGTCGCTGTCATCAGGAGCAGGGCCACACTGAATGTACAGGTGAACAGGAACCTTCCGCCCGCCGCGCAAGCTCATGTCCTGGCGCATTTCAGGCATTGATTCCTCCGGTGTCGAGCTGATACTTGCCGGGTTCACGGTGCGGTCGGAACGACTGCGCCTGCGAGAACGAGAACGACCATTCGTTCGACGCCCATCCTTCCAGGCGGCCAATGTTCTGCGACCGGGAAGCATCCGGCACCACACACACCTTGCCGTTTCGCGGGAGGATACGAGTGGCGATATTCCAATCCCAGCCCGAATCGAAACCTTGCGTGCCGGACGTGCAGTCCCAGTCCCAGTCCTTTGCGAACATCGGCCACCGGTCCGCCCAGGTGCCCCAGCACCAGGCGTTGAAGTACGGCAGCAGCCGCACCTGCCACTGGTCCGCGTCACCATCGTCAGCCGGTTCGTGCTTGTCCCAGCCCTGGCCACCCACCGAATGGGCGCACACCGCGGCGACCTGCTCATTATCCGCGAACTCGGTGGCCGCCCAGGCGAAATATTCCAGAATGTCGTCGGACACGACCACGTCTTCTTCGCCGAAAACCACAAACACCGGTTCCGGGAGCAGGTTCAGCGCGTCCGCGAACAGCGCGTTGCCCATCTCACCGATAGCCCTGTGCATGCCCATGTTCGGCACCGCATCGGGGCGGACCATGACACCGGGCTTATGCATCAGCTCGCTGTGCTGCAATACAGCGGTCATTTCTTTTTCCCGGTCGGAGCGGCCCATCGCCACGTAGAACACCTGCGTGTCACCGATGCCACGGGCCTGTTCCCACGACTTAACGGTTTCCCGCCAATAGTAGGGACGCTTGCACGCGGTCGTCACGACCGCCATATCAGCGGGAGTCACTTCTTCAGCACACCCAGCCCGTAGAAGCCGGGTTCGCTAAGCCGGTTCTCCCAGTTCATCCCGGTCTCCGCACAGTAGGCGTCGAGTGCTTCGGTGACCGGCCCACCGGGTGCGGACAGGGAAACCGCCGGACTCAACCACTGAGTGTCATGCAGCAGCACGATCCCGCCTGGGGCGACCCGCGGCACGAACGCGCGTAGTTCGGCGAGGGTCTGCTCGAACGTGTGACTGGTGTCGATGAACAGAACATCAAACTGGGGCGGCAGCACCGCCTGAAGGTCCAGGTCGTTGCCTTGGTGGAACGTCCACTGCGGGTTGGCGAACCATTCCTGCGGAACCTGCGGCTGGTCAATGTCCACCGAATCCAGATGACCTGATGCGAGGGTCTCCAGGGCTGCCAGGAACGCGCTGGTGGATTCGCCGCTGCGAACCCCCAGCTCGACCACATCCGGGCACTCGTAGGCCCGCACGGTGTCGTACAGGAACGGCAGATGGTCCTGTATGTCGGTCCAGGGGCCGGTGCGGCGCCGCTCATACTCCTGGACGTAGCTCACGCGCCCTCTCCATGCGCCGAGTGGAACAGCCCAGCACCACACGCCACGCACAGCGCCATGTTCATCGGGTCCGGCGTATACGGGTGCTTCACGTCCTGCGCGTCCCCTGAGGTGCCGTCGATGCCGTACGCCTGCCTGGCCGGCTCACCACGGTTTTCGAACTCCTGGTCGTTCACTACTGCCTCGCAATCGCCGCATTTGCCCAGAACATAACAGTCTCCAGGTGGGTTATCGCCAGCGACTTCTCCCGGCCCTCGGGAAGGTTGGCGTTCAAGTACTGCGCGTCTTCCAGTAGAAGTTGCCGGATGTCCTCGTGCTGCACCCGCCTGGCATCATCCGGCGGATGGTAGGTGAACCTGTGGACCAAATCCTCAGGAGTCACTTCTTGTGCCCCTTCTGCTTTTTCTCGTCGTCCTTGGTGCCGTCGAGCTGGAACGGCACCGCGTACCCGCCAGCGGAGTCCACATCCAGGGACATGACCCGCATCTGCCCGTCGCCGGTGCCAGCGTCCTGAACCTCAACGATCTGCGGAGTGTCCTTCTTCGGCATCATTCCTCCTTCACACTGCGGGCAGGATGCCCGCCGGTCACCACCATGTCAGGGACAGGAACCCCCATCCGTTGCCTGACACCGACGGTGAAAGCGGCGCTCTTGATTTCCTGGCTCTTAGCCAGCTCATCCACGAACCGCTGGCAGATCGCGTCCGCGTCATCAGGGCGCCCGTTGTTGTGAATGCCGTGACCCTGGATGACGATTGTCCACTCACCCATGTTCCATCTCCTTCAGTCTCTCGGCCGGAACCACGAAGGCGGGCACCGGTGTTCCCTAACATACTTCGGCCAGGTGCCGTCCACATCCACAGGCACCATATCCATGTCCACATGGTGTCCCGTCCGGTATCCGTGGCCGCCTTCGATGATGTCGCGTTCCTCGAACGGCAGCTCACGGTGACAGGACACGGCCAGCTTCTCGCCTTGCGCCTGGAGCCCGCCCAGCCACGACAAGTGCCAGCCACCATTCACCAGGCTTGGATAGGCGGGACGGCCATCACGAACCGCGGACAGCTTCTGTCGCTTGACATACTTCGCCAGGCAAATCACTGAACCGGGCATCGGCGACGGGTACACCCAGTCCACCGCGCTGTGACAGGTTCGCATCAGCAGCCCGGCCGGCGGCCCGCCGTAAGTCATCAAATGCTGCGCAGGGATTTCGTCTGCGTCGCAGATCAGCACCAGGTCGTCACCGATGGCGAAGGAATCAATGATTCCGCACATGGCGTCCCGCTGGGCATGTTCACGGACCCACGGGTCTTCCGCATCGGGAAGTTCCGCCACCACAACATGAAAGATCCGGTCCTGCCATCGGGCGAACCGGCCTTCATTCGCCGCGTAAAACAGCGGCTTGTCCCGGCCGTGGAAATCTTGCAGCGACTCAACCAGGACATGCTGCACGTCCACGCCATATGACTCGAACTCCTCCAGGCGAAGCTGAAGCATGTCCAATTCGTTGCGGAACATGAACGTGTCGAAAATCATGCCCGTAGCCAGTCTTCGATGGTCCGCACATCTTCCCGGCCCTGGTTCCACAGGCGCAGCCAGGCAGCCGCTACCGCGTGGGGGACGCCCCCGGGAAGTTCACTAGGCGGTAGTCCGTAACCCAAGATGGCTTCCGCCACCCCGTCCAGTTTTTCAACCTTGGCGGCCAGAACTTCACGATTTGTCATTCATCCCTCCAGGTACCGGAAGTACGGGCTATCAATGTCCGCCCGTGCTGGTTTCGGCATGTTCGGCAAACCGCCATATTGAACCGAATCGCCGCTTGTATGCCGGTAGTAGTACAGAACCTTATCCAGGCACACTTCCACATGCAGGTGAGGTCGCACCGCGCAACGCCACGTGAAATCTTCAGGCCACCCCTGGGAGAAACTGCCAAGCCTGGCCAGTTCAGTGAGGACCGGCTGGACGTGGGTCAGGTCACGGTACATAGTCATGTTCGCCCAGTCATCGTGAGGCGTGTAGTTGATGCTGTTCAGCGACCGGACCGGAGGGCCACCGTCACGGGTGTAGCAAACCTCAAACCCAACTACGTCTGGTTTCGATTCCAGTGCCGCCACGATTTCCGGAACGTAGTCCTCAGCCACCAGATCGTCGTCATCTACGAAACTGACATAGTCGCCACGGGCCGCATGCAGCAGCTCCTGCCGGTACTCGCCAACCGGTCGTTCACCGTTGTTATGCAACGCGACGATTTCCACGCCTTCGGTCATCTGCGGCAACAGCACACGGTTGATGAGGTGCAGGAACTTGGCCTGACGGTACCCCAGGGTTGGAATCAATATCGACCACTTCACAGCCTGGCCGCCTGCACCTTGGCAACGTCCAGCGACCGCCCCGTCCGCTGCCATTCCAGGTATGCCCGGTAGTCCGGGTGATCGACGCTGAATCCGCCTGCGTCGGCGTAGGTGGCGTCCATGGTTCCCTTGCCGAAAGCCGGATGCAAATGTTCAACGACCACATCGGGGCAATACGTCAGGCAGCCGGCAGCGCGGCCAAGGTCAATCCAAATGTTATCCACAAGGTAGTGCTGGCACTTCGGATAACACATCCACCCCAGGGCGCGGACAATCTTCACGTTAATCACCGGCGCGGTCGCCAGGTTCTCCCCCTGTGCCAGGTCGTTACCGTAGGAAATACCAGGACCGCTGCGGTCAGCGGCCCGCATCAGCGTGTCATCCCAGCCACGGGTGCGCGGCAGGTGATCGTCGCCGAGAGAGGCGTAATGCGTGAAGCCGTGAGAAAGCCGGCCCAAGGCGATCGTGTTGGTCCACCCGGTGAGGGACTTGCGGTCGCCTATCACATACTCGACGTCAGACCCCTGCGGCCCGGTGAGGTACTGCCGCAGCCGCGGATCGTCACCGTCGAGACCCACCGCCACCTGGGTCGTTGCTGTCCTCGTTGCCCTGATCGCAGCGATGAGTTCCGCGAGCCGTCCGGGGCGACCGCGAGACGGCACAATCACCAGCAGTCGCGGCTGGACCACTTCAGTTTTCTTGACCGGAGACACGTTCGGCCTCTGGGCATGGGGAGACATGGTGAATGGACCGGACCTGACTACGCCAGAGTTTGACCACCGGCGCTCCGCAGCCGGTGCACACATCAAGACCATCAGCGTTCCTAACCACCCTCACACCATCAGCGGGGGTCACAGGCCCGCTCATAGCTTCGCCTCAATACTCCGAAGGGCGGGAACCCAATACTTCTCCAGCACCATGTCCACGTCGTACCGCTGGGCATGCGCCCGTGAAGCGGTGCACTTCGCCTGATACGGCCCGTCTCGTTTGTACGCCTTCTCGAACGTTTTAACAAGCTCCGCGATGAGCGGCTTATCCCACCAGGCGTCGTGACCAGGCCGCCAGTACGGTTCCGACTTCACCTCGTACGCGACCGGGCCGACCACCTCGTGCATGGCCGAACCCCACCCCCCGGCACCATGCTTCCCCGGGCCGTACTGGTCCTCCCCGGTGCCACGGGTGGACACCACCGGCACCCCGCAAGCCAGCGCCTGCAACGCCGGCAGGCCGAACCCCTCAGCAAGGGACGCACCAGCGTACAAGTCAGCGATGCCGTAGTTCGACCGGAGGGTCTCAGCCCGGATCATCCCAGCGGTCAGCAAATACTGGTCGGTCCAAGCGACCCCATCCAGGCACCCCATCCGTGCCGCGATGTACGGCAAATCCAGGCCGGTGTTCGTCGTCTGCAACGTGTGACACATCAGCAGCGCATCAGGATGCTTGACACGGAACCGGGAAAACGCCGCGAACAGTTCCGCGTAACCCTTCCGGTCATAGGACAGGTTCGCCGCGTCAGTGAAAATAATGAACCGGTCGTCGAGGCCAAGTGCTTCCCTCGCGGCCTTCTTATCCGCAGGTGGCACCCACAGTGTTTTTGTGTTGATGCCATGCGGCACATACATCGAGTCGTACCCGGTCTCCTTCAACTGCCGCTGCGCGAAATGCGTCAATGCCAGCAGGTGAACCTTCACCCCGACTTCCTGCGCTGACCGCAGGCCATCAGCGTCCCTGGTGGACAACGGCGAACAGTCCACCGGAATCCAGAACGCCACGTTCCGGCCGCGGAGGGTTTCCTTCGGCAAGGCCCACTGATCCATTGTGGCGATCACGAGGTCGGCTTTCCAGTGGTCGGCGTGCTTGCCGATGATGTCGCCGCCGTAGTTGTGCTGCCCACCGGGATAGACGGTCAAGCCTTCCCATTTGGTCATGCCACCGAGGTGGCCGTAAAACGAGCTGATGGCCACCTCATGTCCGAGTTCAGCCAGTTTGCGGGTCCAAATACCGGTCTGGACGCCATATCCGGTTCCTGCCCAAGGGGCGTTGCTGTGCCATAGGATTCTGACTCTAAGTCACCGCCTCGTCGCTCTGAGTAGTAACCTTCTTTCGTCGTGGTCCCCAGTTCGTTTGCAGCCGGTCGTACCGCGAATGACAACGGCGGCACAACTCCAGGTAATCCCGTCGATCTCGTGAGTAGCCGTGCCCCCTAATGAGAGCATAATCAGTGGATTTCGTCTCTCCGCATTCCTCGCAAACGCCTGACTTGGGGAAATGCTTGTTCACATAGGTATGCAACGCCCGATAGCTGGCTTCGTCGCCGCGCCACCAAGACGGTCGCTCGGTGCGCAGATGGTGTCCCCGGAGAAACCGGGCCGGGTTGGGCTGACCCTTCACGTGACCCGTACTGGCACGGTTAACAGGAGAAATCGGAATCGGCCCGCCGCAGCCGCACTCGCACAGCTTCATGAGCAGTCCGGGCACTTACGCCCGGTGTCCTCGACACGGTCGCCACGGATTTCAGCGACACGGATGAACACCGAAACCTTGGCCCGCCAGGATTCGTTGTTGCGGCCTACATGCCCGCAGGTGAACCGGGTCAGCGGCGCATTCACCGCAATACTGCGTCTGCTACCTTCGGTCATGACCGGCACCTCCAGCACTGTTGTCGGTCAGAGGCCGGGAACCCGTCCCCCGCCGGTTCCCGGCCTCATCCACCACGGTTGTCACCCTGGGCTAAAGAATACTACCCGGTGGCCTGCCGCGTCTTCTTCTGCCGGGACCGCACCAGCACCGTCAGCGGAACCCCCGCCGCAGACCAGGCGATCTCCTGAGCCGGCACCGCCACGTAGACCTCGTCGCCTTCCTCGACCTGGGTGGAGAACTGCGACGTCATCACGTACAAGCCGCCGCCGCCGTCGTTCGCCAGCTCCGGGCCGCCAACGTAAAAGTTGTACCCGCTCGACCGCCTTCGCCGTGTACACGCACTGGGCACTGCCGGGCTCAACCGCCTTGAAAAACGTGCGCAACGGCATGTCCACCTCCGAGTCAGATACCCGATTGTAGACATGAAGCCGCCCCCCCGGTTCAGGACCAGGGGGGCGGCGACAGTCCCCAGTGACTGCGAGCCTACAGGACAGACAGAAGCCTGAAAGCGTTCGGAACCAGGATCTTGGAGTTGTTGAACCAGATCGCCAGGATG
>WNGR01000155.1_pt1 | contig 66714 bp, 61 predicted proteins | sample 5407581 | NCBI WGS metagenome assembly WNGR01 (sample SAMN13153383, study PRJNA577476) | soil metagenome | isolation source: 80 cm soil or saprolite under Garry oak tree replicate 2 | place: USA:California | collected 2016-06-15
GAGCGCACCATCCACAACATCCTCATGGAGGACCGGCCCGCGGAGTCCTTGCTCGTCACCGAGGTGCTGACGCCGGCAGGCAACTGGTCGAGCTACCCGCCCCACAAGCACGACACCGACGACGAGCCACGCGAGACATATTTAGAGGAAACGTACTACCACCGAACCGCGCGGCCCGAGGGGTTCGCGGTCCAGCTCGTATACACGGACGATCGCTCGCTGGACGAGGCGATCCAGGTCGGCGACGGCGACGTGGTGCTCATCCCGCGCGGCTACCACCCGGTCGCCGCCGCGCCGGGCTACGACCTCTACTACCTGAATGTGATGGCGGGGCCGCGCAGGCGATGGTTGGTGACCACCGATCCCGACCATCGCTGGCTACTTGATTGACGCCGAAAAACCTGTAACGTTCCAACCTGCTGCAGGTCTGCTCCACCACAGGAGATTCGAGTGAGTCCGATGAGCGCCACGGTCCGCGCCGCCGTGATGAAGGCGCCGGGCCGACTCGAGGTCGAGCGCTTTCCGAAGCCAGACCCTCAGCCGGGCGCCGTCCTGATGAGGGTCACCTACTCCGGCATCTGCGGCACCGACAAGCACACGTACCGCGGGGAGTCGAAGCAGTACGCGGGGACGGACCATGAACGCGACATCGTCTACCCGCTCATCTGCGGGCACGAGAACGTAGGCGTGATCGAGGCGATCGGCGGCGCAGATTCCATTCCTGACAGCGAGGGTCGCCCCCTGCGCCCAGGCGATCGCATCGTGCCGGCGGCCAACGTGCCGTGCGGGCACTGCATCTTCTGCCTCAACGACTACCCGTATTACTTCTGCGAGAACCTGCAGGACTATGGGAACAGCCTGCATAGCGGAATCGCGCCCCACCTGTTCGGAGGCTGGGCCGAATACATGTATCTGCTGCCGGGCACACCGCTGTTCCGGGTGCCAGACGGGCTGCCCGACGAGCTCGCGGCGCTTACCGAGGTGATGGCCGTCACTCACGGGTTCGAACGCGCACGCATGCTCAATGCCGGCTGGGGCGGCAGCGCGTTCGGCGAATCGGTCGCCGTCATCGGGGTCGGCCCGTTGGGTTTCTGCCACCTCGTCAAGGCCAGGTTGCTCGGCTGCGGCAAGCTGATCGCCGTCGATCGGCTGGAGTCACGGCTCGACATGGCGCGACGCTTTGGCGCGACCCTGACCATCAACGCGAGCGAGACCACCGAGAAGCAGCGGTTGGAGCTCGCGCGAGAGCACACGAACACCGGGCCCGACATCGTGATCGACTGCACCGGCGTCGCGCAGTCGTTTCCCGAATGCCTGCATATGGTTCGCTACGGGGGCACGGTGGTCGAAGCGGGCTCGTTCGTGGACATGGGCCCGGTCGGGATCAACCCGAACTCGGACATCTGCACGAAGAACGTCAGCGTGATCGGAGTCGGCGGTGAAACTGCCACTTCGTATGTGCCCGCGATGAACCTGCTCGCGCGCAACCTCGACCGGCTCCCACTGACCGAGATCATCACGCACCGGATGCCGCTCGAGCGCGCGGGCGAGGCGGTGGAGCTTGCGCAGAAAGATGGGACGATGAAGGTCCTGATGGACCCCAAACTCGGCACGTGATCCGCGCATGAGCCGAATAACATTGCCCTCGATGGCGGCCCACCAGGATCCTGGCCACAGGGTCAGAAGGCCACCGACCATCCTGGACGTGGCCTCGCACGCCGGCGTGTCCAAATCGACGGTGTCCAATGTCGTCCGTGGCCTGCCGGGTGTCGCCGACTCCACGCGACGTCGCGTCCGCACGGCGATCGAACAGCTCGGCTACCGCCCAAACGTGCTCGCCCGCCAGCTCGTGCAACAGCAGACCAGCATTCTCGGCGTCGTCGTCGGCGATCTGGCCAACCCGTTCTTCGCCGAGATGGCGAAGTCAGTCGAGAGGCACGCGGCTGCACGCGGGTATACGGCGATGTTCTGTAACACGGAAGGCGATAGTCAGAGCGAGATCGCAGGCGTCGAGACGCTGCTCGAGTATCGTGTCGCCGGCATCGTTTTCCTGGCGTTCTCCGGAGAGTCGCGCACGATGCAGGAGACCCTGGAGCACCATGTGCCGGTCGTGTTTCTGAGCTGCAAGGCCGACTGGGGTGATGTCGTCTCAGTCGACGACGTCCGCGGCGGCAGGCTCGGCACCAACCACTTGATCGCGGCGGGCCATCGCCGCGTCGCTTACATCTCGATCCCAGAGCTCGAGGACCAGTCAGACGTCGCGCGCTGGCAAGGCTACTGCCAGGCCCTCGAGCAGTCCAGGATCGAGCCGCCGATCCGTATCAGTTGGTCACCGCCATCCGAGCGTGCCCTGGTCGCCGGGGTCGATCGAAAGCTGTTCGATGTTTTCACCGGACCTGAGCGCGCGACGGCAGCATTTTGTTCGAATGACGTCGCGGCTATCTCGCTGCAGGAGTTTGCCGACCGGGTGAGCCTTCGCGTGCCCCAGGACCTGTCGATCGTCGGGTTCGATGACGTGCCCATGGCCGGCCTGGCACGAATCTCGCTGACCACCGTCGCCCAGCCGCGGGACGAGCTCGCCAAGCTCGGGATCGCGACCATCGTGGATCGGATCGAACGCAAGTTGAAGGGCCCGCCGCGGACCACGCTGGTCGGCGTGAGCCTCGTCACCCGGCAGTCGACCGGGCCACCGTCCGAGCGCCCCTAAAACCAGGCCACGATCGGGGGACTTGACGGTTCGGCCGCCCGTCGAGAGAATGAGGAACGTTCCACTGGAACGCTCCAAAGCGCGGCGTACCTCTTAGATCTGGCTTGCGGAGGGCTTGAGCTTGGCCGTCGTCACCGGTTTGGGACCGCGGCTGGACCGCGATCGGTTCCAGTGGAGCAGCCTCGCAATGCTCACGCCGGCGCTGGCCCTGCTGGGACTGCTGTTCGTGTTCCCGGTCCTGTACGCCGGCTACCTCGGCTTCACCAACCTCGCTCTCGTCGGGTCGCGGTCGCGCGACTACAGCTTCACCGGCCTCGACAACCTGGCCCGGATGCTCGGCGATTACGTGTTCGTCAAGTCGGCGTGGCTGACGCTGATCTTCGTCGTCGGCTCTGCAATCGTCGGGCAGTCCGTCCTCGGCATGGCGCTGGCCCTGCTGCTGCGCAATGCGGTGGTCCCGATCCGCCTCGTGGTCGGCTCGATTGTGATCGTCGCGTGGGTGCTGCCCGAGATCACCGTCGCCCTGATCTGGTACGCGTTCTCACAGGCGGGCGGGACGCTGTCGATCCTGCTCCGCCACAGCGACACCAACTTTCTCGTCTTGGTGCCGATGCTGATCGTCTCGCTCGCCAACCTCTGGCGAAACGTGGCCTTCTCGATGCTCGTTTTCTCGGCCGGCTTGCGCAACCTACCCACCGAGGTGCTCGAGGCGGCCGAGGTGGAGGGGGCCTCGGTCTGGCGTCGCTACCGGCAGGTGATATTGCCGCTGCTGAGGTCGACGATACTGACCAACCTCCTGCTGGTGACGATCCTCAACCTTTCCGAGTTCACCCTCATCTACGCGATGACGCAGGGCGGCCCGGGCATCGAGACGATGACGCTGCCGCTTTACGTCTATCAGGAGGCGTTCGTCTTCCACCAGCTCGGATATGGCACCGCGATCTCCCTCGTGCTGGTGCTGATCGGCGCCGTCTTCTCACTCCTCTTCGTGCGGGCCGCCAGGAGCCAGGCGTGAGCGCGGTGCACGTACGGCGGACCAAAGCGGACCCAAACCTGATCGTGGTGCCCTACCGCCGCGTCTCGGTTGCCGCTCTCGCCACCAACGTCGTGCTCGTCCTACTCGGCTGCTTCTTTGTCCTGCCTATGCTCTGGATGATCTTCGCGTCGCTCGATTCCAACCCGGACTGGGCGATCAAGCTGCCATCCCTGACGCTGGCGAATTTCACCGACGTCATCGGCACTGCCGGGGCGCTCAGCTCTTTCCGAAGCAGCCTGATCCTCGCCGGCGCCACCACCCTCACCACCACGGTGCTCGCCGTGCTTGCGGCCTACCCGCTGTCGCGCATGCACATTCCATTCAAGCGCGGGTTCATGCTGGCGATCCTCTTCGCGTCCGGCCTTCCGGTGTCGATGCTGGTGGTCCCCGTTTACCAGCTTTATGTCTACCTTGGTTGGCTCGACTCGCTGTACACGACGGCTCTCTTCCTCGCCGCCAGCTCGCTGCCGTTCGCGATCTGGCTGATGAAGAACTTCATCGACGCCGTGCCGGCGGAGCTCGAGCACGCGGCGGCGATCGACGGTGCTAGCACCTTTCGCATCCTTCGCCAGGTCGTGCTGCCGCTCACCGTCCCAGGGATCGCGGTGACGGCCATCTACACGTTCATCAACGCGTGGGGCGCTTTCATCATCCCCTTCGTCCTCAACAGCAATCCTGACGACCAACCAGGACCGGTCGAGATCTATAACTTCATGGGCTCGCACGGGCTGTTCAAGTTCGGCGACCTCGCCGTGTTCTCGCTGCTGTTCTCGCTGCCAGTGATCGTCCTGTACTTGTTCATGTCGCGATATTTCAGCGGCGCGTTCAACTTCAGCGGCGCGGTGCGGGGCTGACGTGCTGGCCGAGGTCAAGTTCGAAGGCGTCCACAAGATCTTCGGCACCGAGACGGCGGTGGAGGATCTCAACCTCTCAGTGGAAGCCGGCGAGTTCATGGTCCTCGTCGGCCCGTCGGGATGCGGTAAGACGACCACGCTGCGCATGCTTGCCGGGCTGGAGCGGCCTTCGTACGGTCGAATCCTTATCGGCGGCAGGCTTGTCAACAACGTGCCGCCACGTTTCCGCGACGTGGCGATGGTGTTCCAGAGCTACGCCCTATATCCACATATGAACGTCTACAACAACCTCGCGTTCGGCATGCGCGCTCACGGCGCGGCCTCGTCGCTGGTGGACCAGCGGGTCAAAGAGACTGCGGATGTCCTTGGCCTGGGCAACCTGTTGAAGCGGCGGCCCTCAGAGCTTTCCGGAGGTCAACGCCAGCGTGTCGCGCTCGGCCGCGCCCTCATCCGCCAGCCACAGGTGTTCCTGATGGACGAGCCTCTCTCCAACCTGGACGCCGGCCTCCGCGTCCAGATGCGCGCCGAGCTGAGCCGCCTTCACGAACGATTTCGCGTCACGACCATGTACGTCACACACGACCAGGTCGAGGCCATGACGATGGGCGACCGCATCGCGGTCATGAACAGCGGCCGTCTGCAGCAGGTCGACGTACCCGAGACGCTCTATGACAACCCCGCGAATCTCTTCGTGGCCGGTTTCATCGGCTCGCCTCGGATGAACTTCATCAAGGGCGTGCTGAGCACCAGCGGCGGCAAGGCCGCTGTGAGATTCATGGGTGCTACCGCGCCCCTGAGCTCCTCGTCGAGGCTGATCGGCGACGCCGCCGATGGGCATGTCACGGTGGGCATCCGGCCCGAGGACATCATGTGGCGCAAGGCGGCCGGCCCCGACTCGTCGCTCACCTTCTCCGCCGAGGTCGACGTGGTCGAGCCGATGGGTCACGAAGCCTATGTCACCGCCCTGTGCGCAGGCGAGACCGTGACTTCTCGGTTCCCACCCCGCTCGGGAGTGCGAACCCGCGAGATGGTCGAGCTTGCTTTGAATCCTGCGCGGCTTCATCTGTTCGACGCCAGCACTGGCGAATCGATCCTCCAGCGGCCCGTAGCCGGCAGCACTGAGGCTCTCAAATCCGCGAGGGAGGCGTGGATCGAAGAGCCGTCAGCCGGGCGCGATGTTCGTCCCTCGGCACCGGTGGTGCCGACCAAGTCAGAAGAAATTTGATTCAGGAGGTAGTGGATTGAGGAACCCGTTTAAACGGCTCGGCGTTTGGTCTTCGGTTCTGGCGCTTCTGCCCGCTGCGCTGTTGGTTGGCTGCGGGGGCGGCAACAGCACCGGGACGACAAGCCTGACCGACGACATGACAGGCACGATCACGGTGGCCTACTCCACCACCTACGTCTTCGACTCCGACGACACGTCAGTCATCTGGTGGAACAAAGTCAAGAGCGAGTTCGAGGCGGCCTATCCGAAGGCCAAGCTGACCCTGCAGGGCTTCAACGGCACCGACGTCGACCTTGTCAACAAGGTCGCGCTCGAGTACAAGAACGCGTCGACGACACCCGACGTGTTCATGCTGCCGTCCGGCTACGTCGGGCAGTGGGTCGGCTCCGATTACCTCCTGCCGCTCGACTCGTTCGTCAACGACTCCACCAAGGCTCCTTTCTGGTCAGTTTTTCCGAAGGTCATCCAGGACGAGAGCAAGATCAACGGCAAGGTCTACGCCGTCAACACCGGCGAGAACAACACCGCCATTTACTACAACAACGCGATGCTGACCAAGGCGGGCATCACCGTCCCATGGCAGCCCAAGACCTGGGACGACATCCTGACGGCCGCGAAGGCTGTCAAGGCCAGCAACCAGGCCGGCGTGATCCCCTTGTGGGTCGGCGCGGGGACAAGCGCTGGCGCCGGCGGAGTCCTGCAAGGGGCCGCCAATCTCGTTTACGGATCGTCGACCCCGACGATCTTCGACTACAGCACCAAGAAGTGGGTGGTCGACAGCCCAGGCCTGCGGCAGGTCATGGACTTCTACCGGTCGGTGTACAGCCAGCACCTGGGAGCCTCCACCTCTGACCTCTTCTCGCCCAAGGCCGTGGGCCGGCCCGTGGTCCTCTTGAAGGATCACCAGCTTGCCATCGCGGTCGGATCCAACTGGTTTGCCGACGCGTGGACGGAGCAGAACCGCCACTGGGCGAACGCCGCCCAGGAGGCGAGCGCCGTCCCACTACCGACCTCCACAGGCCAGGCCCCCGGTAGTGCGAGCACGCTCGGCGGCTGGGCAATCTCGGTGTCCAAGGTCACCAAGCACCCGCAGCTCTCATGGGGGTTGCTGAAGATCATGGAAAGCGATGACAACCAGACGTACATCGCCAACCGGGCGGGCTTCGTCCCGCCAAGCAAGACTGTGGCCAAATCAGATGGCTTCCTGAGCTTCGCGCCTCCGTTCAACAAGGCGTTCGGCGACGCGCTGCCGAACTCAAAGCTGGTCCCCTCGGAGCAAGAGGGCTACCCCGCCTGGGTCCAGGCCATCGGCCAGGCTACAGGCCAGATCGCCACAGACCCCAACACATCCGTCGACGCGGCAATCAAGATCCTGCACGACACAGTCGCCAACCAGGTCGGCGCCGATCAGGTCGAAACGCTGCACTAGTTGATCCGGGCAGGGGCGGATGGCCGTCCGCCCCTGTCCCCTCCGTAAACAAAATGTAAGGAGACCAAACGCAGGCCATGTATTCCGGACCCATCATCGACTGCGACATCCACCACGCTCGGAACACCGACGCCGAGCTGATCGAGTACCTGTCGCGGGGGTGGCGGGAGTACGTGACTGACCGTGGTCGGGCGGGCAATGTGCCCCTAACCGTTCAAGATGGGTTTCCGAACCCGCATGGGTTCATGCGCGCGGACACATACCCCGAAGGTGGGGGAGAGCCGGGCGCGGACTACCCGACGATGCGTGCCCAGCTGCTCGAAGCATCGGACGTGCGCCGCGCGATCCTGACCTTCGGTGACGACAGCCACCTGGCGGGCCACCACAACCCCTACTTCGCGAACGAGATTGCGCGCGCATGCAACGACTGGAGCATCGAACGCTGGCTGTCGCGCGACCCCCGCTTGCTGTCGTCGATCATGGTCGGCAGCCAGCTGCCGGACCTCGCCGCCGCCGAGGTCCGCAGGCACGCGGCCAACCCACGCATGGTGCAGGTGATGCTCGTCGACAACCCGTTCGGTTACGGATTCGGCCACCCGATATTCCACCCCATCTATGCGGCGGCCGAGGAGACCAACCGGCCCGTCGCGATCCACGGCGGCGCGGGTGGATGGGCGAACCCGCCGAGCACGGGTGGCGGGAGTGTGAACACGTACTTCGAGACGCACACGCTGTGGCCGCAGGCGATCCAGACGCACCTGGTGAGCTTCATCGCGCACGGGGTGTTCGAGAAATATCCGAAGCTGCGCCTGGTTCTCGTCGAGGGGGGCTCCGCCTGGATCCCAAGCCTCCTGTGGCGCTTCGACACCGAGTTCAAGGGTTTGCGCCGCGAGGTGCCGTGGCTGACGCGATTGCCGAGCGAGTACTTCGCCGAGCATGTCTGGGTCAGCAGCCAGCCGCTCGAGATTTCCCCCAAACGCGAGCACGTCGTGGAACTACTGCGCTCGATGCATCTCGAGGACAAGCTCTGCTATGCCTCGGATTACCCGCACTGGGATGCGGATGAAATCGACTACCTGTCGACGAGGCTTCCCTCGGAGTGGCACCAGCGGGTGTTCTTCGAAAACGCGTGCCGCCTGTACGGCTGGAACGCCGACGAGCTGGGGCGGCCGGCAGCCGCGGCCGAGAGGGTTACGTGACGTTCGACGTCGGACCCGTCTCGGATTTCGAAGAGCGGCGTTTCCGGATCGTGCACGCCGCCGGCCACGACGTCGGCGTTCTGCGCTGGCAGGATCGTTTCTTCGCGGTCCACAACCGCTGCCCGCATCAGAAGGGGCCTTTGTGCCTGGGCGTGGTCAGCGGCCGCCTCCATGGCAGCGTGCCGGGCTCGATGGAGGTCGACGACGAGAGTCCGGTGATCGCGTGTCCTTGGCATGGCTGGGAATTCGACCTGGAGCGAGGGCGCGCGCTGTGGGAGGAGGGTTACGCGGTCAAGATGGTCCCGGTGCGGATACAGGGTGGACGTGTTCTGCTCGAAATGGGACGGGCCGCACCCGCAAGCTAGTCCCTGGCGCTCACGACGTGCGTGCTCACTGTGTGGTGGGCGATCCTCTCTTCGTCGAGCACGAGCCCAAACCCTGGACGGTCGGGGATGCGAACGCAGCCCTCGTCGTCGATGACGAGCGGCTCGAGCAGCATCTGGTCGCGCGCCGCGGCGGTCCATCCGCTGGGCGGGTCGTGCGGAAATTCCAGGAAGGGACAGTTTGGAATCGCGGCGGCCAGGTGCAGGTTCGCCATGAGCCCGATGCCATTGCCCCACGTGTGTGGGGCCACTTCCAGGCCGGCGAGCTCAGCGAGCCCGGCAACCTTGCGCATCTGCCCGACCCCCTCTGAGAGCAGCGCGTCAGGCTGGAGGATGTCGTAGCAGCCACGATCGATGAGGAGCTTGAACTCGTGCAGGCCGTGGTTGTCCTCACCGCCCGCGATCGGCAGAGTGTCGAGGCGGTCTCGCAGCCGGCGCAGGCCGTCGTAGTCGTGACGGGGGAGGGGCTCCTCGAGCCAGCGCACATTCATCCGCTCGAGCTCTCGGGCGACCTCCAGCGCCAGCGGAAACCCCCACGTGCGATGACCGCCATGCCCTGGCTCGACGCCCGCCTGGTTGGCGTCCACCATGATCTCGATCCGATCGCCGACCGCGGCCCGGACCGCCTCGACGACTTTGAGGTCATCACGAGGGTCGGGGAGGTGGAAGCGGAACTTGACCGCCCGGTAGCCCTCCGCGAGCATTCTCTGCACGTCCTCCACCCGGCGCTCGGGCGTGCGTACCTCGGCGGTGGCGCAGTACGCAGTGACACGGTCTGAGTAACCGCCCCACAACCTCGCCACCGGAAGACGAGCGACCTTCCCGATCAAGTCCCACAGGGGCATCTCCATGCCGTACACGGGCGCGCCCAGAATCTCGGCGTCCCGCAGGACGGGCACCAGGCGCTCGACGTACGTCGGATCCTGGCCGATGAAATAGGGGGCCACGAAGCGCTCGATGGTGATCGCCGCCTCGAGCCCAGCATGAGCCGCGCCGACGCCTGTCAGGCCATCGTCGGTCTGGACCTCGATCACGACCATGAGCAGGTTGGGTTGGTTGCGGCCGCGCGCCCAGGCGGGATGGAACTCGCCGCGCAACGGAAAGTCGGCGACTCGGCAGGTGATCCGGTCGATCTTCATGCGCGAGCCAACGGTGCCAGCAGCCGAGCCGATTCGAGGATGGATTCCTCAGCGGGTACGAACGGGTCCTCGTATTCGATGCTGATCGTCCCGCTGAAACCCTGGTCTCGTAGAAGCCCGACGAACCGGCGCCACCAACCCTCATCGTGGCCTCGGCCGACGGTGGCGAAGTTCCAGGGCATGTCGTCGGGCGGGTTGGGCCAGCGATTGTCGAGAACTCCGTTCAGGGCGATTCGATGTTCGTGAAGGGTGGTGTCTTTGCCATGGACGTGGCCGATGCGATCGCCCAAAGCCTGGATCATCGCCAGCGGGTCCATTGACTGCCAGAAGAAATGACTTGGATCGAGGTTCACGCCGAGGTTCGGTCCGAGCTTTCGGACGCGCTCAAAGGTCTCGTAGTTGAAGACGTAAGTGCCTGGATGAAGCTCGAAACAGACCATCAGCTCGGGGTGCTCGCTGCGGGCGAAAGCAGCCGTCTCCGACCAGTACGGCGCAACGCGTTCGCGCCATTGCCACTCGGCGATCTGCTCGAGGTCCGGCAGCCAGCCTCCTCCTGAGAAGTGCGGCGCGGACCGGTCTGATGCAGCGGCCCCGGGGCATCCGGACATGGCGACGATGCGATTGATGCCCAGCGCCGACGCGAGCCGGATGGCGTTGCGAAGGTCGTCGCCATGGCGTCGTGCGATCTCGGGATTCGGATGCAAAGGGTTGCCGGAGACGTTGAGCGCGGATATGGCCAGGCCGGCGTGGTCGAGGATCGCCCGCAACCGGCGCAGCCCGCTCGGGTTTGCCAGCAGCTCAACGGCATTGCAGTGGGGCGCCGCAGAGTAACCACCCACCCCGATCTCGAGGTCCTGCACGAGGCCGGTGTGGGCCGCCCAGCTGGCCACCTCCTCGAGACTGCGGTCCGGCATCGCATCCGTCAAGAGGCCAATTCGTATGCCGGAATTGGAGCGTTCCAAATCGCCGCCAACTTATGGCCTCGAGGGCCATCTTGTCAACGCTCCGTTTAACCGAAAGCGGCCACCGTGTGCCTCTCGATCAGCTCCTCGTCCAGGGTGAACCCGAAGCCGGGGCCGCCGGGAATCTCCAGGCAGCCGTCGGCGTCGATCCATGGCCGTTCGCGCAGCATCTGGCTCAATGCGGAGGCGGGCCAGCCTGGCGGCTCGTGCGGGAATTCGAACCACGAGTAGTTGGGAATCGAAGCGACCAGATGGAGGTTGGCGAGCAGCCCGATGCCATGCGTCCACGTGTGAGGCGCCATCTGCAGGCCGGCAGCCTCGGCCAGGGCGGCGACCTTGCGGAGCTGGTAGACGCCTTCCGACAGGATGGCATCCGGCTGGAGCACGTCGTAGCAGCCCTGGTCGACCAGCAGCTTGAACTCGTGGACGCCGTGGTTGTTCTCGCCCCCCGCGAGCTGAAGCGTGCCGAGGCGCTCGCGAAGTCGCCGCAGCCCGGCGTAGTCGTGCCTGGGCAGCGGTTCCTCGAGCCACACCACGCCCAGCATCTCAAGCTCCAGCGCGACGTCGAGAGCAGTCTGGAAGCTCCATTGGCGATGGCCCCCGAGACCAGGCAGAACACCGGCCTGATTGGCGTCCACGAGGATGGCGAGCCGGGCACCGAAGGCGCGCCGCACGGCCTCGACGACGCGGATGTCGTCGCGCGGATCGTCGGAGTGAAAGCGCAGCTTCACCGCCTTGAAGCCCTCCGCGAGGATGCGATGGCAGTCCTCGACGCGCCGCTCGGGGGAGCGCACCTCGCCGGTGGCGCAGTAAGCAGGAACGCGATCGGTCGAAGCGCCCCAGAGCTTGCACACTGGCAATCCCGCGGCTTTGCCGGCGATGTCCCACAGTGCGACCTCGATGCAGTACACCGGCGACCCGAGGAGTTCGGCGTCTTTCAAGACACCGGTCAATCGCTCCGGCGCGGCCGCGTCTTGGCCGATGAGGTGTGGCGTGACAAGGCGGTCGATGGAGACCGCGGCTTCCGCGCCGGCTTCCGCGGCTGTGACGCCGGTGATGCCCGACTCGGTGTCGACCTCGACGAGGGTCATGAAGAAGGAGCGCTGGACTTCATTTCGACCCCAGGCCGGATGGAAATCAGCCGGCAGCGGGAGGTCGAGGACACGAGACCGAACCCGGGTGATTCTCGTGTCGAGGCCGGTGCCGAGCGCCACGACCGAATCGTAATGTCACAGCGCTCAGGCGGTTTCGCAGCTCGCCAGCCCGGCGCGGATCTTCAGCTGCACCACTCGGGTGACGGCTCCATCGACCTGACCCGCGAACACCGGATCGGTCCTCACGCGATCCGCAATCGCGGTCGTCATCGGCGCGACCAGGTCCGCATTCTTGACCGTGACGAGATCCCCGCCCGCGGCGATGAAATCGACGGCGCGATCGCCCGCCGGAATCGAGGCCACGGCGGCCGCGGCGCCAAGGTCATCCGACACGACGACTCCCCCGAAATGAAGCTGGTGTCGGAGCAGGCCGATGACCGCCGGCGAGAACACCGCCAGGTGCTGGGCATCGATCTGGGTGTACGTGGCGGTCGAGACCATGACCAGGTCGGCGCCGGCATTGATTGCCTGTGCAAAGGGAACCAGGTAGGGATCGCCGGCGGTCGTCGTGTGATCGACCACGGCTGCCGAAAAGTCCGTGTTGCCGGCCACCCGCCCAAGACCGGGGAAGTGCTTGATGGTCACGAGCACGTTCGACTGGTGCATGCCTGCGATGAAGGCGAGCCCATGGGAGCTGACGGTGGCAGGGTCGTGCCCGAGCTCGCGCTGCAAAGCACCGATGGGCGCGTTGGATGCGTCCTGGCCCGCGGGCACCGTGTCCATGACCGGGGCCAGGTCGAGGTTGATGCCGGCGGCTTTGAGCTGGGCCGCCCACAAAGCCGCCTCGGTCTGCAGCGTCGCCGGATCCTCGGTTCCCTGCTGCAGCGCGCTGGGGATGGGGCTGAAGCCGGGACCGCGAAACTGGTCGATCTGGCCTCCCTCCTGATTGGCGCCGATCAAGAATCCGATGTTGGCCGTCGAGGGCGTGGCGAGCGCCTGCACCTGCGCGCTCACCGCCGCCACGCTCGCCGATGGCGCGGTGGAGAAGTCGGTGAACCAAACGGATCCCGCCGCGTACGTTTCGATCGCCGACCGCTCCGCGGGGCCGAGCTGGTTGCCGGCCAGGCCGAGAAAGAAGAGCTGGCCGATGCGCTGGCGCTGCGTCAAGCCGGCGAGAGTCCTCTGTGCGCAGTCGGCCGGCGTCGCGATGCCAGCTGGGGAGGGCGTTGCGCCTGGAGCCTGGGCCGCCGGACCCGCCTCGCATGAGCAGGCGGCCGCCACAAGGGCGACGAGGGCGAACGCGCGGACACGATGGGTCATTCGAGAGGTCTCGAGGTATCAACGGCACCCGCCGGCGAGAGTTCCGGGGGATGCCGAGCGGCTACCCTGAAATCGGGGTCTCGGTTCAGTCTAGCCGGCGCTTGGCATGCGGTTCCAGGGCCGGCACCTGGCGGCGTACAGGATCCGCGGACCGCCCGACCAGGACGAACATGAGCAGCACCAGCGCCGCCAGCCCGCCAGCAAACGGGCCGATGGTCAAGACAGACGTCTCCCACCCCGGAGTGGTGGCGGGCGGACGGAAGCTCGCGATGCCGACGGTGTTGGGCCGGCTGTCCGGCGTGTAGACGATGTCGTTGGTTTCGTCGTAGGCGGCCGAGTTCCCATGTGATCCCGTCACGACCGAGCCGACGTAGTCGACCGGGTTGCCGCCGTACAGGCCGATGAGGGTTGAGGTCGGCGATGCCACGAGGAAGCGATCCACTTTGGCGTCGTAGCTGACAACGTCGCCGCCAGCCACCTGCGTGAAGGTCTGCGCCGTCCCATTGCCGAGGTCCCAGCTGACGACAAAGGACCTGCATGCGATCACAGCGGTGTTCGTCTTCGGGTTGATCGCCATGCCGGTCGGCTGGCAGCTGCCGCCAAGAGGAATCTTCGTCACCATGCCGACGTTGGGATCGATCTTGAAGAGGGCGTTGGCGTCGGGGCTCGTGGCGTAAACCATGCCGTCGACGGGGTCGTACCGGGGCTGCTCGATCGCATAGCCGACGGTGAAGTGGGCTTTGACCGCGCCGGTCGCCGGGTCGATGCTCGTGACGAGGCCTTCCGTGCTGCTGCTGACGTACAGCCGTTGACGGTTGGCCCCGTAATCGAGGAGGTCGGCCTTCTTCGCGCCGGTCGTCACCTCATTTATGACTTTGTCGTGGTTCTTGGACAGTGGATTGACGTCGATGATCGCCACCGAGCCGGTCTCGGTGCCGACGAAGAGCCGGTCCAGGTCGGGGGCGATGGCCAACCCGTTCGGGCTCGAGGGCACGGGAATGGTCGCCACGTACTTGGGCTGAGCGGTCGAGATGTAGAAGACGTCGACGCCTCGGTTCGTCCGGTCTGCCACATACAGGCGATGAGCCGCCTGGTCGATCTCTACGACGTCGAATGAGCCAGTGCCTCCGGACGCCGTTGGAATCGGCGTGTGGGAGATGGCGACGGGCTGGGAGCCCCCACATGCCGCCATCGCGATCGCGAGCACACCGAGCCAGGCCGGCAGGGCCTGCTTCGACGGCCGATGGGATCGGCCGGGCGGCTTGGTGCTGCGTATTCGTGCCATCTGACGCTTGACCTGAGAGCTCTCCAGTCGACAAACGCCCAGCTGCGCCATGGGTACTCAGGGCCGCCGGCGGCCCTTCCGGCGCCTTTGCTTCGAAGTGCGCCGGAATCCCGTATAGGGGACGTTGAGCGGGTCAACACTGTGGCAGCTCAACCCCTGTTCCGACTCAACGCGGGCCTGATCGCCATCCTCGCGGTCATCGTCATCGGCGTGGTCGCGGATGGGGCAGTGCTCGTGAACCACCTGCGCACGTCTTCGAGCTCGTCTGAGTCCTCTTCGAATGACCAGGCTGGTGCCGAGCAGCAGGGTCAGCATCCGTGCAACCACGGTTTCTACGTCTCACAGGCCGCGCATTCGAAGAAGGGCGCCGCCTCCGTCAAGCAGGTCGCCAAGGGCAAGCTCGGCAAGAGTGGCGACTGCTCGTCCCCGCTGCCGGCCGCGTCCGGCTCGTCGAGCTCGAACGACAGCTCAGGCGAGGGGCATGGCTAGGCGATCTCGACGCTCGGCGGGCCCCTTTACCAGAACTTACATCGCTTAACCACGGAATCCACTGGAAGCTGAGGAATCCCCGTTACCCCTAAGGAATTGCCATCGATCGTCGAGCTCGTGGGCGTCTCGCGCGCTTACGGAACAAGGCTCGCGCTGGAGGACGTCCACCTGGCTCTCGAGCCGGGTGAGCTTGCGTTTCTCGTCGGCCCCAGCGGGGCCGGCAAGACCACCCTTCTGAAGCTGATCAATCGAGAGATCCGGCCCACCAAGGGCGAGGTGTGGGTCGACGGCATCGCCGCGCACACCCTGAAAGCGTCCCGCGTCGCTGACCTGAGGCGCCGCGTGGGCGTCGTGTTCCAGGACTTCAAGCTGCTGCCACGGCTGACGGCGAGGGAAAACGTGGCGCTGGCGCTCCAGGTGGGAGACCTGCGCGTCTCCGACCAGGAAGCGTCCGATCGAGCGCTCGACGCCCTGGATGCCGTCGGCCTGGGCGACCGTGGCAACTCGTTTCCGCACCAGCTGTCGGGTGGCCAGCAGCAGCGGGTCGCCGTCGCCCGCGCGGTGGTGGCGCAGCCGCCGCTCCTGATCGCTGACGAGCCGACCGGCAACCTCGATGTGGAGACGTCCTGGGAGCTGATGGACCTGTTCGAGGATATCGCCGCGTTCGGCACGGCCGTGCTGATCGCGACGCACAACGTCGAGATCGTCACGCGCCTCCAGCGCAGGGTCCTGACGCTGGTGGCCGGCCGCCTCGTGCGCGACCAGCCGGCGGGCAGAACTGGGAGGTTGGCATGGCTGGCGTCGTCGTGACGGGACGATTTCCGCGCCGGCGGATGGTCCAGATCGTCGCCACGAACGTGTTCCGCTATCTCTTTCGCGGTGCCGCCCGGAACTGGTTCCGGAACATGGCCAGCACGGCGCCGGCCCTCGGCTCGATGACCTTGCTCTTGCTGCTCTCCGGCCTCATCGGCCTGAGTGGATTCGCGCTCCTCAACCTGGAGCGGGTACAGGCCGCCCAGGCCTCGGTGCTGCACATCTACATCCGAGACAACGCATCCTCGACCGACGTCGACGCGCTGTGGGACCGTCTCGCGCAGGACCGTCGGGTCGCCAGCGTGAACTACACGACCAAAGCCGAAGCCTTGAAGCGGGCCCAGCGCATCCCCGGTCTCCCGCAAATTGCCGACGCGACCGACAGCAACCCGTTTCCGGCCAGCCTCGACGTGCAGGTGAAGAACATCGATGACGTCGCCGCGATCGACGCCATGGTTCAGAACAATGTCGCGGTCGACCCGGTCTACCCGACTTCGTATGACCGCGGCGCATACCAGCGCATCCAGGCGGTGTTGTTTGGAATCGCGGTGGCCGGGCTCGTGTTCGTGGCGCTGCTTGGTTTCGTCGCCGTCACCGTGACCATCAACAGCATCCGGGCCGCGATCCACTCCCGGCGTGATGAGGTCGCGATCATGCAGCTGGTCGGCGCTCCGCGCTGGATGGTTCGCGGGCCGTTTGTGATCGAAGGCGCAATGACTGGTGGCCTCGCGGGAGCCGCAGCCGGCCTCGTCACGTTCGGTCTCGCGATCGCCGGGATCGCCGCCGGTTCCGACAGCTTCACGCAGTTCGCTCCCGGCGTGACAGTGACCGTGGCGGCATTCGCGGCGGCCCTCGTCTTCGCGGCCGGCATCGGTCTTGGCTCCGGCTCGTCGCTGGTCAGCCTTCGGAGGCACCTCGAATCGTGAAGGGCCTGCTCGTCGCAATGGCGTTTGCGCTGATCGTGCTCGGAGCCGGACCTGGAGGGGTCAATGCGGACACGACGCCCGCGGATCCCCAGCAAGCGCAGCTAGCCCTGATCGCCCAGATCCGAGCGCAGCTCGGGAGCAACCTGGCCGACGCGCTCGCGGCCCAGCAGCAGCTGCAGAAGTCGCTCCAGGAGAACGCCGCGCAGCAGCAGGACGTGCAGGCGAAGATCGCCGAGGTCTCCAAGAAGATCGCCGACCTCGAGGTCCAGATCGCCGACGCCCAGCGGCGCGAAGCCGTCCTTACCGACCGCATCGACGCCGAGCGTGCACAGCTTCGCCAGCTCGCCCGTGCCATCTACACCGCACCCACCTCGGTTCTGGTGGTGCTGGGCGAAGCGCAGAGCCTGAGCGACCTGCTGACGCGAATCGCCGACCTGAACGTCGCCGGAGCGCGGGCACGTGAGCTCAAGGCCACGCTGGCGAACGACCTGGTCTACCTCCAGGACACGCGGAAGAAGGAGCAGGCCGCGCGCGACGAGCAGGTCAAGCAGCGCGACCAGCTGGCCTCCGAGCTGACGCAGCTGCGCGCGCTGCAAGCGCAGCAGGAACAGTCGATGGCTCAGCTGCAGGTCAAGATCAACGAGACACGGACCGAGATGTATCTGCTGAGCCGGCAGTCAAGTCAGCTGGCGCAGCAGGTCGCCGACATGCTGCAGCAGCAGCAGGACGCGATCATCGCCGCGGCCATGCAGTCGGTATGGACGCAGGTGCAGCTGTGGTCTCAGTCGAACAACGTGGGCCAGATCGCAACCAGCCCAGGCCACTCGACCAGGTACCGGTTCATCTGGCCGGAGCCCCAGGCGCAGATCTCGCAACCGTTCGGTCCGAGCACCTTCTGGTTCGAGCCGGCGTACGGGGGCTACCCGCATTTTCACACCGGGATCGACCTGGTCGAACCCTTCGGCTCGCCGGTGTACGCGGCCGACGACGGAGTGGTGGCGCTGGTCGGCAGCTCGAGCAGCGGTTATGGCAACTACGTCGTCATTGCGCATTCGGGCGGCCTCGACACCCTCTACGGACACCTCTCGACGGCGCTGGTCAAGGTCGGGCAGACCGTGACCCAAGGCCAGCCGGTCGGAATGGAGGGATCCACCGGAAACTCGACAGGAGCCCATCTGCACTTCGAGCTGCGCATCAACCAGAAGCCCGTGGACCCGGCGCCGTACCTGCCGCCGGGCGCGCCGTCGCCTTACAAGGGTTAACCCGAGCGGCAGCGCGGGCCCGTAAATGGCCCGTTCTCAGCGAGTGGCCGGCCCATTTACTTCAATTTGGTTCGAGTTTGTTGACAGTCGATGGCGGCAGTGAATAGGTTGCTGGTTGATGCCGACGATCTTTCGTGCTGCAGGTTTCGCAACCGCTCTCGCCGCGGTCGTGCTCGTCGTTTCCAACACCGCGGCAGCCGCGGCCTTCGATCCGTATGCGACAGGGTCTGTCGGCTACGACTACTCCTACATTCAATGTGCGGCGGCGGCCCCGGCCGCAGCCTTCGGCGTGGTCGGAGTCAATGCGGGTTATCCGTTCACCTACTACAACAGCTGCCTGGCCGCCGAATACGCCGCGGCGGCTCGGACCGGCAATGCCGCGCTCTACATCAACACCGGGTATGACCCGAGCTATACGGCGATCGACGGGCGCCACACCACTCAGGCCTGCTCGAACAGCTCCGCTGCGATCGCCGGCACACCCGCCCAGCAGGCGGCGTGGGCCGTAGGCTGCAGTGAAGCGCAGCAAGACATCTCCTACGCAGCGAACCAATCGGCCACATCACCGACCGCATGGTGGCTCGATGTCGAAACCGCCAACAGCTGGTCATCGAGCGACCTGTCCCTCAACCGTTACGCGATCCAGGGCATCGTCGACACCTTGCGTCCGGCCACCCCGGCTCCGATCGGGATCTACTCGACGTCATACCAATGGGGCGTGATCACGGGCGGATACCAGCCGTCGGTGGACGCGAACTGGGTCGCCACCGGCCAGCGGACGCTGAAGCGAGCCAAAGGATACTGCCGGTCGACAGGGTTCACCGGCGCCAGGATCTGGCTCGTGCAGTACGTAACGACGATCGACAACGATTACGTCTGTTAGTAGACGCAAAGAAGGGCTGAGACATTTCCCAGCCCTTCTCGATTCGTTTTCTAGGTGACGACGATGCCGAAAGGCGTCGCGCCCTTGGGGAGCGCGAATGGCGAGGCGTTCAGCTCGCTCAAGCCCCCGGGCGTGACGGCGAATGTGCTGACGGCGTTGATCTGCGCGTCGACCACGTATAGGTCGTTGTCACCAGGGTCGAGGCGCGCGTCGAACGGCCGGATGCCGACGCCGCTATTGAACGGCGTGCTGCCGAGAAGGCGCAGCGAACCGTCGGCCGCGATCTGGTAGGTCGAGATACTGGTGCTGGCGGTGTTCACCGTGTAGAGGAAATTGCCGTCGTGCGTGATCTCGACCCAGCATGGAGCCGTCTGGTTGTCGCGATAGGGTGAGCCGCCGATCGAGCCCAGGACTCCGCCGCCGGACACGTTGAATGCCGAGACGGAGCCGTTGCCGCTCCCGGCGTGGGCGTTGGAGACGTACAGGCGCGACGGGTTCGCGGGTGAGAACTCGCTGCCGAACGGCCCAGCGGCTTGAGCCGAGAACGGCGAGCCCGCGGCGGCGGTCAGGCGCCCATCAGCTCCCACCGTAAAGCTGTCGATGAGGAACGTGCTGGGATCGGTCGTGCCGACCTCGACTCCGACCAGGTTGGTGCCGGTCGAGTTGAACAGGATGTCGCCAGGGTTTGCCGTGTTGGGCAGCGCAAACGTCGAGCCGCCGATGGGCGCGAGGTGCCCGCCAGCGTTCAGCGTGAAGCCGGTGTAATTGCTGCCCGTGCCGGTGGTCTTGTTGCCCTCGTTGGCCACGTAAACGAGCCCGTGGCTGACGGTGACGCTGATCGGCTCGAACCCACCGGACCAGACAGGACTGCCTTCAACCTCTCGGAGAGAACCGTCCGGGCGGATGCGCAGCACGGAGATCTGGTTGCTGCCGGCATCGGCCGCGACCAGATACCGACCATCGCTCGTCACCTGCAGAGCTCCTTGCGAGCCGACGAGGCTTCCAGTCCCCGCGCCTCCGGCGGCGAACGGAGAATCGGCGAGCGGCGTCAGCGAACCATCCGCGTGGCGATCGAAAGCCGCGATGGTGTTGACGCCGGCTGTGTTGTCGTTCACATAAACGTGCCCGACCACGTCAGACGCGACCGCGCCCGGCGTGAAGCTGAGCGCAGCGGCCGCGGCGACCAATGCCGAGCCCGCTGACGCAACGATTCGTCTACCAAGATGCATTGCCTCACTCCTCCAGTGCCGTTGATGTCGGCTCTTCGCCGCGCGGTACTGTCGATCGACGAGGCCAAAGCGTTACACCGCAGCGTTCTTGGTAGAGGGATCGGCCCGGGCGCCGGCTGCACGGTCGTCGCCCGAACGTGGATTAGGAGCTCCGGAAGCGGGGAAGAAACTGACGTAGATGAATCAGCTGAAGACGGCCTTCTGGATGGTCCTTCTGACAGTTTTGCTCGTCTTCGTCGGCCGGGTGCTGGCGGGAACCGGCGGCATGATCGTCTTCCTGGCGTTCGCGGTCGTGATGAACGGGGTGGCCTATTGGTTCAGCGATCGGATCGCTCTTGCCGCCGCTCGCGCTCGTGAGGTCGGACCGGCCGAAGCCCCGATGCTCCACCGCCTGGCGGACAGGCTCGCGATCCAGTACAAGGTGCCCAAGCCGCGCGTGTACGTGAGCCCCGACCCTTCGCCCAACGCATTTGCGACGGGGCGCAGCCCATCCCATGCCGCCATCTGCGTCAACGAGGGCCTGCTGCGCATCCTCGACGAGGAGGAGCTTTACGGAGTCCTGGCGCACGAGTTCGCGCACGTTCGCAACCGGGACATCCTGACCAGCTCGGTGGTCGCGGTGCTGGCGGGCACGATCACACTTATCGCGAATGTCGCCCAGTGGGGCCTGATGTTCGGCGGGTATGGCGGCCGGGACGACCGTGAGCAGGGTGCGGGCGGCCTCATCGGGGGCCTTCTGCTGATCATCCTGGCGCCCATTGCGGCCGCCCTTATCCAGCTCGCGGTGTCGCGCTCGCGCGAGTACGAGGCCGATCACACGGGGGCCGAAGTCTCTGGAGACCCGATGGCGCTCGCTTCAGCGCTTCGCAAGCTCGAGCGCGCCACCCAGGTGATCCCGTCGCAGACTGCTCAGCCCGCGTTCGCGCACCTGTACATCGTCAACCCGCTCTCGGGCCAGACCCTGAGCACCCTGTTCAGCACGCACCCGCCGCTCGGGGAGAGGATCCGCAGGCTCGAAGCAATGGCGGCGGGCATCCGCCGCTGACCTGGCCTCCCCCCTGTCGGGCCGCAGGCCCGGGTGGGGAGGGCCGGCTAGCGTCTGGCCGGCGCCCCTTGCAGCATATCGAGCGACTCCCGAATGAAGGCCGGAATGTCGGCCGGCATTCGCGACGTCACCAGGTTGCCGTCGACGACCACCTCCTGGTCGACCACGTCGGCTCCGGCCTTCTCGAGATCGCCTTGAACGGTCTTCCAGGCGGTCATGCGATGCCCTTTGTATTCGTCAGCCGTCAACAGCAGCTGGGGTCCGTGGCAGATTGCGAAAACGGGCTTGCCTTTTCTCATAAAGGCCTTCGCGAAGCTCACAGCCTCGTCGTGGGCGCGTAGGCGGTCGGGGCTGAAACCGCCCGGTATCAAGAGGGCGTCGAAGTCGTCGGGGCTCACATCCTTGAACGACTCTTCGATGGTCGCTTTCACCTTGCCCTTGCTGCCCTCGACCTGGGCCCCCGGATCGAGACCGACGATGGTCACCTCGTGGCCGGCGGCCCGAAACGCGTCGTAGGGCTCTTTGAACTCGGAATCCTCGAAACCGTTGGCCAGCACGCAAGCAATCTTCATCTCGTGGCCTCCTTCTGTACTGAGCGGTTGGACCCACGTTACCAAGCCGCTGCGCACGGTTGCCCGCAGCGAGCATGCCCATCAGGAACCCGCAGACTTATGGGCTGGTCATGAGCGGCACAGCAATCGTCCAGCGAAATGAAAGCGCGCGTGGCCTCGGCGCGGAAATCCGCATCGCATGGGGGCGTACGTGGGGCGGGCGTCTGCTGCCGTTGCTCCTCGCGGGCGTCGCGTTGTTGGTGGTGATCCAGCGTCTTGTGACCCCAGCGCCCGCAGGCGCCGTGCACGCCGAGCTTGGCAAGCTTGCCACCGCCAACGAGAGCATCGGCTTCGCGCTGATGGTCGGGGCGCTGGTCAGCGCGTATAGGCTGCTGTCGCCCGATTTGAAGTCCGAGTTCGAGAGCCTCAGCTCGCGGGGCACATCAGGCCCTTTGCCCTTCATGCTCGGCCGCGCGCTGGTCGGCGTGGGCGGCCTGGGGCTGGCGGCGATAGTGCTGGGCTTTGTGGTGGAGGCGTTCGATCTCGGCGGGCGCTACCAGCGAGAGGAGGCCGTGCACATCGCCGTTCTGTTCGTGAACGCCATGCCGCTCCTGCTGCTCGCCATGGTCCTGACCTGCACCTTCGGGCGCATCGTGGGCCTAATCGTTTCGGTCGTCATGCTCAACCTCGGCGCCGACGCCGCGTATCAGCGGGCGGCGATGGCCGATGGCTTCATAGCGCCGAGCGGGCTCTACTCCATCGAGGAGGCGTTTGCGTGGCTGCTGCCGCGGCCACTCGTGGATCCGTTCACGGGGGTCGTCCTGATGGACCAGAGCGCGGCCCTGCAGCAATTTCCCGTGCGGCAGGGAAACGGCGTCTGGGGCTGGGACCTCATCCAGGTGTCAGGTTTCGCCGACATCGCGCTCTTTTTGGCTTACCTGCTCGTGCTGGTGGCGCTGTTGTACGTGGCGTGCAGGTGGCGCGCGGCGCAAGCGCACCGCCGCTTCGTCCCCGTGGCGGGATGGCTGGAGGGCCGCTAGAGCTCGACTTTCTACAGGCGCTCGTATATTCCGGATCGGTGGACGATCGACCGTTCAAAGACAGGCGAGAGGCGGGTCGCGTACTCGCCGGCCTTCTTGATCGATACCGAGACCGCGCCGACGTGGTCGTGCTCGGCCTCCCGCGGGGAGGCGTGCCGGTGGCATTTGAGGTGGCCCGAGCTCTGCATGCGGCGCTCGACGTGTTCCTGGTGCGCAAGCTTGGTGTCCCCGGCCATGAAGAGCTCGCCATGGGTGCGATCGCGACCGGCGGCGCAATCGTCGTCAACGACGACGTGGTACGTGCATTCGGCATTCGCCCAGAAGACATCCGCGTTGTCGCCGAAGATGAAGCGCGAGAGCTCCTTCGGAGAGAGCGCGCATACCGCGGCGGGCGGCGGCCGCTCGACGTCAGTGGCAAGGTGGTGATCCTCGTCGACGACGGGCTGGCCACGGGCTCGAGCGTGTCCGCAGCCGTCAGCGCCCTCCGGGCTCTGCATCCCGCGCAGATCGTGGTCGCGGTGCCGGCAGCGCCCGAGTCGACGTGCCGCCAGCTCCGATCCGTCGTCGACGAGGTGGTCTGCGCGACCATGCCGTCACCGTTCTTTGCTGTCGGCCAGTCCTACTACGACTTCGCGCAAACCTCCGATGAAGAGGTCCGCGAGCTCCTTCGCGAAGCGTGGGCGGCACGAACGGCGCCAAACCCCGCCCGACCCTGATTACATTGCGCTGGCGCCAAAGAGGCGTTATTTGCGAACCGTCGAGGTCACAGTGACCGGCTGATCTTCAGATCACTTTTCTTCCGGGTGCCCGGTGTTGCCGAAAGCGATGCGGTCTCGGACGACGGGCGCCCGGCCGAGGAGCCGAGCCCGCTGCACGGCCTCCTCGCCGAAACGATCACGGATCGCGTCCATCGCCACCTCGAGCCGCTCGCGTCGCGGCCGTGACGGTCCGCCGAACAGCTCCAGCTGGCCGTCATCCGCGTCGCTGAGACCCGCGAGCCCAACACCGAGCGTGCCAACCGCACGCCGCACGTCCCGCCCCGCCAGCAGCGCCCGCGCCGCTGAATAGATCTCGTCTCCCGTCGCTATGGGGACCTCCAGCGTTGACTGCCTCGAGAAACGCTCGGTGTCAGGGCGGTAGACCACGCTCACGGAAATGACGCGGCCGCGCCGGCCGGCAGCACGAAGCCGGCGGCCGACCATCTCCGAGAGGCGCATCAGCAGCTCCTCGAGCTCGCCCTGCGAGCTCGTCGACCGCGCCAGCACGTGCGAGTGGCTGTAGCTCTTGCGGGCGGGACCTTCGAACGCGCCACCCTCGAAGCCTTTCAGCCGGCGAAGCCAGCCGTCGGCGACCGCGCGCTGCATGCCCGCGAAGCGAAGCCGCTCAGGGGTCGAGCGGAGGAACTCGACCGGTGTGTGGATGCCCGCCCGCAGCAGGCGCCGCGCGGTGGCGTCGGCGATGCCGGACAGGTCCGTGAGCCGAAGGCGTTCGAACACCGACACCAGGTTTGTGTGGTCGATGCGCTCCAGCCCGTCGCGCTTGTTGAGGTTGGAGGCCTGCTTCGCCATCCAGATCGACGTCGACATGCCGACAGAGCTCGTGATGCATTCGCCGACCTCTCGCCGCAGCGCGCGCTTGATCGCGCGGCCGACGCCCTCCGGTCCCAGCTTGACCAGGTCGGGTGTGCCGGCCAGGTTCAGCGACGCCTCGTCGATCGACATCCGCAAGACGTCCGGACTGTGCCGCCGCATGATATCGACCAGCTGGTCCGACACAATGCGATAGCGCGGCGGGTTCGGCTCCTGGATCGCGATGTTCGGGAAGATCGCCTTGGCCTCGAACACCTTCATCCCGGTCTTGATGCCAAGGTCTCGCGCCTCCCTCGAGGCGGACACGATGGTGGCCGCGTCAGTGGCGTACGCGGCGATCGCCAGGGGCCGGCCCCGCAGGCCGGGGTCGTGCTGCTGCTCGATCGAGGCAAAGGCGCAGTTCAGGTCGACCACCAGGGTCGCAGGGTCGGCGGTGTTGAGGCCGATGTCCACGCCAATCACCCAAACAAATGTTTGCACATTCCCGATCCAACCGGGAGGTCGAAAATTCGTCCAATGGATTCACAGGCCACGGACCTGGTGCCGGCCGGCACGCTGATCGACGGGCCGGACATCACCCGGCAGGAGCTCCAGCTGGCGGTTCGCAACCACTCGATGCCGCTGGAGGCTCTCCAGTACGCGATTACGCCAGTCGGGCTCCACTATCTGCTCATCCACTTCGACGTCCCGGCCGTGGATCCGGCGAGCTGGGCGCTCACGATCGGCGGCAAGGTGCGTCACCCGATGCGCCTCGACCTGAACCAGATCAAGGCGAGGCCTTCGGTGACGATCGCGGTGACGCTCGAGTGCGCCGGCAATGGCCGCGCGCGGATGTCACCCCGGCCGTTGAGCCAGCCGTGGCTGGCGGAAGCCGTGGGGACCGCGGAGTGGACCGGCACGCCGCTGGCGGCTCTGCTCGATGAGGTCGTGCCGTTGTCGCAGTCAGGCGACGTGGTGTTCACCGGGATCGACCGCGGGATCCAGGGCGACATCGAGCAGCAGTACGAGCGGAGCCTTCCGCTTGCCGACTGCCGCCGCGACGAGGTCTTGCTCGCGTACGAGATCAACGGCCGGCCGCTTCCGCCACAGCACGGCTTTCCGCTCCGCTTGATCGTCCCAGGCTGGTACGGCATGGCGCATGTCAAGTGGCTGCGGGGCATCACCGTGCTGGATGGCGACTTCGGCGGTTACCAGCAGGCGACCGCGTACCACCTCCGGCTCTCCGACGACGACGCGGGTGTGCCCGTCACGAGGATGCTGCCGCGGGCTCTGATGATCCCGCCCGGCATTCCCGACTTCGCCTCGCGCGTCAGATTCCTCGCGCCGTCCCGGCAGGTTTTGACGGGTCGCGCTTGGTCTGGATGCGCTGAGGTCACCAGGGTCGAGGTGAGCGCGGACGGCGGGCGCACGTGGAACGCGGCCGCGCTGGGCGACGGCCCCTCGGAATTCGCGTGGCGCCCATGGACCTTCGAGTGGGACGCGACCGAGGTGGGTGAGTACGAGCTCTGTGTGCGCGCGACCGACGCCGCCGGCAACGTTCAACCCACTGCGCAGAGCTGGAATCGCGAGGGCGTGCAGAACAACTCGGTGCAGCGGGTGACCGTCGTCGTGGCCGGATCCGTCGGGCTCGTGCAAAAGGCGGCCGACGAACCCACCTGAGACGACCGGTGAACGGGGCGTGCAATCCTTGATCCTGTGGGAGTCGAAGCCGGTTGAGTCGACGTGGCCTGCTGCTCTTCGCAGCCATGTGCGTGATCTGGGGTATTCCGTATCTCTTCATCCGCATCGCGGTGGGCGAGCTCACCCCGGTCACGCTGGTGTTCTTGCGGACGGGAGTTGCGGCGCTGCTGCTGCTGCCCATTGCGGCCCGGCGAGGAGCTCTACGTCCCGTCCTCCAGAGGTGGCGTCCGTTGGTCCTGTTCGCCGGGATCGAGATCGCCATCCCCTGGGTTGCCCTTTCCAGCGCTGAACAGCGCATCTCCAGCTCTGTCAGCGGCCTCCTGATCTCGGCCGTCCCACTGGTCGGCGTCGTGATCGCGCCGTTTTTCGGCAACCGGGAAGGCATAAGGACGCTGAATCTCGCCGGCCTGCTGCTCGGCCTGATCGGGGTCGCCGCGATCGTCGGTCTGGACCTGCGCGCCACCGGATGGGTGCCGTTGGCGGAAATGGGTGTGGTCGCGGTCTGCTATGCCGTCGGCCCGGCGATCCTGTCCCGCCACCTGTCGGGATTGCCTTCGGTGGGCGTCATCGCATCCGCGCTCGCCGTTTGCGCGCTGGCGTATGCGCCGATCGCCGCGATGCATTGGCCGCGATCGATGCCAAGCAGCGCCGCTGTCTCATCAGTGGCGGTGCTCGCGGTCGTGTGCACCGCTCTGGCGTTCCTCATCTTCTTTGCACTCATCGCCGAGATCGGACCGGTGCGAGCCACGGTGATCACGTACATCAACCCGGCCGTGGCGGCCGTGGCCGGCGTTCTGGTGCTCCACGAGCTCTTCACCGCCGGCATGGGTATCGGGTTCGTCCTCGTGTTGATCGGCTCCTCGCTGGCGACGCGCAGGCCGCGACCGGCATTACTGGAGCCGGCGCCACCGAACGTGACCGTGCGCGAAGCGCCTTAGCCGCTAAAAACAGGGGCCGGCGACGCTGCGCCACGCGTGCTGGTCGTACGGCTGCCCACTGCCGCCGGGCTGAGGTGGGATCGTCGCCACTTTCTCGAGACCGGCGGCCGTATACAGCCAGATCGAGCCGTCGGCGCTGCCCAACCACGTGCCGTGGGCGTCGCTGACCGGAGTGCCGCGGCCCTGCAAGAAGGCACCGCCTCTGATTGCAATGGGGGTCGTCTGATCGGGCGCGGAAAGCAGCACGAGGTTGGACTGCGCTCCGTCGGCCGAAATCGGCGCTCCGTTCACGATCGGGTGCCCGTCCGCGTCGAAACCGAGAACGAACAGCGGCATGGTCGCCGAGCGCTTCCAGACCACCAGCGTTCCATCCGTCAGGTTGAGCCTGAGCAGCTCATAGGAAGGATGCGCCTGCGAACCGGTGATGCGAGTTCCCCACGCGAAGTCTCCGGAAATCGCCGTGAAGACGCTGTAGCTCACCCCAGGGGGCGTCTGACTGCCTGCCACCAAGTGGGTGGCGCCGGTGGCCGGGTCGATCACTCGGAGCTCCGTGGCGCCGGGTCCCGTCGATGACAGCACGCCGACGTAGATGCCCTTCGAAGTGAAGGCGAGCACGAATCCCATCTGGCCGTCCGGTGCCGCAAAAAGCGCGTGCTCGGCCTTGGTGGCGACGTTGACGAGGTAGAGGGTCGCGGTCGGCGCCGAGCCGGAGTGCTGCGACAGGCGGCTCAAGACGTACGAGCGCTGGTCGGGAGAGACCGCCTGCATCGTGACGGGCAGCCATTGCTTGGCGCTCGCCAGGTACGTGCGGTCGCTGTCCTTCGTGGGCGTGAACGTGCCGGCCGGCAGGTCGACGAAGCCGCCGGTGCCCTTCTGGTTGTCCTGGCCGTCGGGTCCGACACTGTTGTCCGGCTGGCCTTTAGGCGCTGAGATCACGAAACCGGCCACGGGAAGGCGGCAGCTGAGCGCGCGGGAAGCCGCGGCGGCCGAGGGCGTGGCGCCGGCGGGCGAGTGGTTCGCGGTGGGTGTACCGCCACAGGCGGTCGCGAGCATCGTCGCCAGCGCGATCGTGAGAGTTGTTCGTTTCATAGCCGCAGGATTGGGCCTCGAACCTGTGCGGGTCATCAGTACGCGTACTGAACCTTTGCGACGCTGAGCCTTATCCTGACCCTCATCGACGGGCATTGGATGGCGGTCGCGCGGGGTGACGAGCCGGCCGACCTGGTGCTGGCCGGCGGAAAGGTGCTCTCGGTGTTCACCAGGGAATGGCTCGAGGTGGACGTCGCCATCAAGGACGGCCATGTTGTCGGGCTCGGGCGCTACGAAGGCAAGACGCGCCAGGACGTCTCCGGCGCCTATCTCGTGCCCGGCTTCATCGACGCCCACATGCACATCGAGTCTTCCAAGTTGATGGTCGACGAGTTCGCGCGGGCGGTGATGGCCCACGGCACCACCGCGGTCGTCGCCGACCCCCACGAGATCGCCAACGTGCTCGGCACCGATGGCATCCACTGGCTCCTCGACTGCTGCACCGATCTCCCGCTCGACGTGTACGTCATGGCCTCGTCATGCGTGCCGGCCTCTCAATTCGAGTCGCCGCGACGGCCGTTCACAGCCGGCGACATCGAGAGCCTGCTCCGCCGCCACCGCACGATCGGCGTGGCCGAGATGATGAACTTTCCAGGGGTCGTGGCCGGCGACAAAGCAGAGGTGGCCAAGCTCACGACCGGCCTCACCGATCACGTTGACGGCCACGCGCCGGGCCTGCGTGGACCTGCCCTCAACGCTTACATCGCGGCGGGCATTCGCTCGGACCACGAGGCCACCACCTATGAGGAGGCGCTCGAGAAGAGGCGGCTCGGCATGTGGGTGATGCTGCGCGAAGCCTCCATCGCGCGCAACCTGCGAGACCTCCTCCCGCTCGTGAAGCAGCACGGCAGCGACTGGTGCGTGTTCTGCACCGACGACCGCGAGCCGAGCTTCATCGTCGATGAGGGTCACATCAACCAGATGGTGCGGGTCGCCGTCGAGGAGGGCATCAGCCCGGAGGCGGCGATCGTCATGGCGACGATCAATCCCGCCACCTATCACCGGCTGTGGCGCCTGGGCGCGATCGCTCCGGGCTACCAGGCGGACATCCTGGTCCTTAGCGACCTCGTCTCTTTCGAACCTCGGCAGGTGCTCAAGCGGGGCGCATCCCCTCGCTTCACCAAGCTCGATGTCCCGGAGTGGGTCCGCCAGACCGTGCACCTGGCGCCCGTGTCGGCGACGTCGTATCGCGTCGCCAGTGGTCCCAAACGCATCCGGGTCATCAAAGTCATCCCGGGCCAGCTGCTGACGGCCACCGAGGCGGTCGAACCCACCGTGAGAGATGGGGCCATCGTCGCCGACCCGGCACGCGACCTCGTCAAGATCGCCGTCCTGGAGCGTCATCACGCCAGCGGGCGGATCGGGCTTGGGTTTGCGACCAACGTCGGCTTGAGGCGCGGCGCGTTCGCTTCGACGGTGGCGCACGACGCCCACAACGTGGTCGTGATCGGCGTGGATGATGCCGACATGGCAGCATGCGCGTGCCGCCTCGCGGATATTGGGGGCGGAATCGTCATCGCCGAAGGCGGGCGCGTCGTCGAGGAGCTGCCGCTGCCGGTCGCCGGTCTCATGAGCGACCAGCCCCTTGCCTACGTGCACGAGAGGATGAGCTCGATGGAGCGCCGGCTCGCTGCGATGGGCGTCTCGATGGCCGCGCCTTTCATGAGCGTCAGCTTCCTCGCCCTTTCGGTCATCCCGGAGCTGAAGATCACCGACCGCGGGCTGGTCGACGTCAACCGTTTCCAGCTGGTTCCGCTTGGCATCGATTGACGACTTCAACGCCCTGCCGGAGGAAGAGGCGACGAGACGGCTCCATGCGTGCCTCGCCAACCGCGGCTGGGCATCGAGAATCGCGTCGGGCCGTCCGTACCCCGATGGCATGTCGCTGATCACCGCCGCGTGGCTGGCGTTGAACGACCTCACCGATGCGGACTGGGTGGCTGCGTTCAAGGCTCACCCCCGTATCGGCGAGCGCGGTGGCGACGCTCCGGAAGTCTCTGCCCGTGAGCAGAGTGCGGCAATGCGCGCCGGCGCGAACACGCTCGCGGCCCTCGCCACGGAGAATCAGCGGTATGAGGAGAAGTTCGGTTACGTCTTTCTCATCAGAGCCAGCGGGCGGAGCGCGGACGAGATCCGGTCGGAGCTCCGGCGCCGTATGAGCAACGATGCCGCCGTGGAGTTTGCCGAGGCGCGCCGCGAGCTGGCGCAAATCGCGGAGCTTCGCCTGGGGAAGCTCGTTTCCGAGTGAGCATCTCGACCCATGTGCTCGACGTCGCTCGCGGCCGCCCGGCCGGCGGCATCGCGGTGACTCTCAGCCGGCGCAAGGCGGACGGGCCGTGGTCCGTGGTCGGCCGCGCCGTGACCGGCGCCGACGGCAGGGTGAAGGAGCTCTCGAGCGTGCCGCTCGAGCAAGGCGAGTACAGGCTCGACTTCGCGGCCGGCGCGTACTTCAAGGCTTCGGGAGTGCGGACCTTCTATCCGGAAGTGTCGGTAGTGTTCGTTGCCGACGCCACAGACACTCACCTTCACGTGCCGCTGCTGCTCAGTCCGTTCGGCTATTCGACATACAAAGGCCAATGACGAAGATCGTCCTCGGAGACAACCAGTACGGCAAGGCCGAGACGCACCTGGTCCGCGTGACAAGGAGCGGACAGACGCACGACATCAAAGACATCGTCGTCAGCATCGCGCTCGCGGGTGACTTCGACGCCAGCCACATCGCCGGCGACAACAGCAAGGTGGTGCCGACCGATACGCAGAAGAACACCGTGTTCGCGTTCGCCAAGGAGGCACCCGTCGTTGAGATCGAGGAGTTCGGTCTGCGTCTGGCGCGACACTTTGCCCGCGATTTCGAATCCGTGCATCGCGCGCGCGTGTCCATCTACGAGCAGGGGTGGTCGCGCTTCGAGGCAGGTGGCCGCGGGCATCCGCACGCTTTCGTCGGCGCCGGATCCGAGAAGCGAATGACGACCGTGACCAGCTCGAAGGACGGCGCGTGGGTGGTGTCAGGGCTCAGCGACCTCGTGCTGCTCAAATCGACCGGCTCCGAGTTCTGGGGGTATCCCAAGGATCGCTATACGACCCTCGAGGAGACAAAAGACAGGGTGCTGTCGACGGGAGTGCTGGCCCGCTGGCGTTATGGTCGGCTCGAGGTGGATTGGGCGGATGCGTTCACGCGTGCGCGCCTCGCGATGATCGAGGCATTCGCCACCAAGCACAGCCTCGCGCTGCAGCAGACCTTGTACGCGATGGCTTCCGCCGCGCTCGAAGCCTGCGCTGACATCGCTGAGATTCGCCTCTCGCTGACCAACCGGCATCATTTCGCGGTCGACCTGTCGCCATTCGGGCTCGAGAATCCCAACGAGGTGTTCTACGCGTCGGACCGGCCGTATGGGCTCATCGAGGGCACGGTGACCCGCGACGACGCGCCGGAGCCGGGCCTCGCCTGGTAGCGGATGGAGTTCCTTCAACCTACGACCTGGCCGGAGGCTCTCGAGATGAAGGCCGCCCATCCAGAGTCCCTTCCCATCGCCGGCGGCACCGACGTCATGGTCGAGATCAACTTCGACCGGCAGCGGCCGCCGGCAATTCTCGACCTGACCAGGATCGCCGAGCTCGAGGAGTGGGGTACGGATGGGCCGCTTCTTCGCGTCGGCGCCGGCGTCACGTACACGCGGATCATCGACGAGCTGAGCGATCGCCTGCCGGGGCTCGCGATGGCTTCGCGCACGGTCGGCTCGCCGCAGATCCGGAATCGGGGCACCGTGGGCGGCAACCTGGGGTCTGCGTCCCCGGCCGGTGATGCCCACCCGGTTCTTCTTGCATCTGATGCGCTGGTCGAGCTGGCATCGACTCGGGGCAGCCGGCGGGTTCCTGTGCGCGACTTTTACATCGGACCCAAGAGGAACGCGATGAAGAGCGATGAGCTGATCGCGGCTTTCCTGGTCGAGGGCGCGAAGGGCCCGCAGCAGTTCTCGAAGGTCGGGACGAGAAACGCGATGGTCATCGCGGTGTGCTCTTTCGCGATCGCGCTCGACGCGGAGCGCAAGCGCGTGGGGACGGGGATCGGTTCGGCCGGACCAACGCCGCTCAGGGCGAGCGATGCGGAGGCGTTCATCGCAGGCGTTCTCGACGAAGGCGGGCTGTGGGAACGGCCGGCCGAGGTGGACCCAAACGCCTTGTCGCGCTTCGGAGAGCTCGTCGCCGCCGCGGCGCGGCCAATCGACGACGTGCGCGGAACGGCTGCATATCGTCGCCACGCGCTCGAGGTGCTGGCGCGGCGGACCTTCACGTGGGCCTGGGACGAGCGCCGGCGGTCGGCGTGATGAAGATCGGCTGCACGGTCAACGGCAAACCGGCGGGCGCCGATGGCGTCTGGGAGGGCGAGAGCCTTCTCTACGTGCTGCGCGAAAGACTCGGCCTTTTCGGATCCAAGAATGCTTGTGAGCAGGGAGAGTGCGGATCGTGCTCCGTCTACCTCGATGGCACGCTTGTCTGCGCCTGCCTGGTGCTCGGAGGCCAGGCCGAAGGCCGCGAGATCATCACGGTGGAAGGCATCGGGGCGGCCGGCTCGCTCCAGGCGGTCCAGCAAGCTTTCGTCGAAGCCGGTGCTGTCCAGTGCGGTTTCTGCACGCCGGGACTGATCGTCGCCGCGCACGACCTGCTGAGCCGGATACCGCAGCCGAGCACAGTGCAGATTCGCGAGGCCCTGGCGGGGAACATCTGCCGCTGCACCGGCTACGCGAAGATCATCGACGCCGTCCACCTCGCGGCCGGTAGGGGAGTCGCGCCGTGACGGCGAAGCCGACGCTCGCCCCCGCCGGGGTGGTGAGCGGCCGCGTCGGCGAGTCGGTGCAGCGGCCCGACGCCGCCCTCAAGACGCGTGGCGACTTTCCATACTCCTCCGACCTGCAGGTGGACGGGATGCTCTGGGGCGCCACCGTGCGCAGCCCTCACCCTTACGCGCGGATAGTTTCGATCGACGCGAGCGAGGCGCGGTCGATGCCCGGGGTGCACGCGGTGCTCATGCACGAGGACGTGCCAGGCCGGAAGGTCTACGGGCTGGAAATTCCCGACCAGCCGGTCCTCGCGATCGACGTGGTTCGTTACTGGGGCGAGGCCGTGGCGCTGGTCGCCGCGGACCATCCCGAGCACGCCAGGCGCGCGGCGCAGGCGGTGCGCATCGAGTACGAGGTCCTCGCTCCGCTGACTGATCCCGAGCTCGCACTCACCGATGGCGCCCCGAAGCTGCACCCCGACGGCAACATCACCCGCCGAATCAAGATCCGCCGGGGCGACCAGGACCCGGACGCGGACGTCGTCGTCACGGGCGAGTACGAGGTGGGGATGCAGGACCAGGCTCCCCTCGGTCCCGAATCCGGGCTGGCGATACCGGACGGAGCAGGCGGCGTCGACCTGTACATCGCCACCCAGTGGCTGCACGTCGATCAAGAGCAGCTCGCGGGCGTGCTCGCGCTTCCGCACGACGCGGTCCGGCTGACCATGGCGGGCATCGGCGGCGCGTTCGGCGCCCGCGAGGACCTCTCGATGCAGGCGCATGCCTGCATGCTCGCGTTGAGAACAGGACGGCCCGTGAAGATGTCCTACGGACGCGCGGAGTCCTTCGTCGGTCACGTGCACCGACACCCGGCCCAGATGCGCTACGAGCACGGCGCCACCCGCGACGGGAGGCTGGTCTATGTCAAGGCACGCATCCTTCTCGACGGCGGCGCCTACGCATCGAGCTCCACGGCCGTGATCTCGAACGCGTGCTGCTTCGCGGTGGGACCGTACGAATGTCCGAACGCGACGATCGACGGCTGGGTCGTCTACACGAACAACCCGCCGTGTGGCGCCATGCGCGGATTCGGCTCGGTGCAGAACTGCTATGCGCACGAGGCGCAGATGGACAGGCTCGCGGCCGCGCTCGGCATGGACCCGGTCGAGCTGCGTATCCGCAACGCGATGAAGACGGGCAGCACGCTGATCACGGGACAGGCGGTCGATGGACCGGTCCCGGTGGCCGAGCTTCTGCGCCGCCTTCAGGCGATGCCGGCGCCGTCGGATGTTCCGACCGACCACCTCGACCTCACACAGATGCCCGGTGGCGTGTCCAACACCACGCACGGGGAAGGAGTTCGCCGCGGGGTCGGCTTCGCGGTGGGTTTCAAGAACGTCGGCTACTCGGAAGGCTTCAACGATTATTCGACCGCGCGCGTGAGGCTTTCGGTCGTGGGCGGGCGGCCGCGTTTGGAGGTGCACACGGCTGCCGCGGAGGTCGGCCAGGGGGTGGTCCTGGTGCAGGCCCAGATTGCCGGCACCGTGCTCGGGGTACGCGAGGTCGTCGTGCTGGGCGCCGACACACAGGTCGGATCCTCCGGCTCGTCGTCCGCGTCGCGACAGACGTACATCACCGGTGGTGCGGTGAAGGCGGCATCCAAAGCCGTCCGCGAGCGCGTTTTCGCGCTCGCCGAATCAGAGCTGAGCGATGCCGGCCGCGGCGGGGCCGCTGAATCAGAAGGGTGGCGGCTGGAGGGGGACGCGATCGTCTCTGCCACCGGGGCCGTCGTGATCACGCTCGCGACCCTGCTCGGGGAGGAGGTGATCGACGAGACCCGCGAGTTCAAGCCCCGACGCACCTCGCGACTCGACCCCGAAACCGGACAGGCCAACGCTCACATGCAGTACGCGTTCGCGGCCCACCGCGCGATCGTCGACGTTGATGTCGAGTTGGGTCTGGTCAAGGTCGTCGAGCTGGCGACGGCCCAGGACGTCGGCAAGGCGATCAACCCGCAGGCGGTCGAGGGCCAGCTCGAAGGCGGGGCGGCACAGGGCCTTGGGCTCGCGGTCATGGAGGAGATCCAGGTCAAAGACGGCGTCATCCGCAACCCGTCGTTCACCGACTACCTGCTTCCGACCACGCTGGACATGCCGCCGGTGCGCATGGACATCCTCGAGCTCGGCGACCCGAACTCTCCGTTCGGCCTGAAGGGAGTGGGCGAGCCGCCGACCATCTCGTCGGGGCCGGCGATCGTCGCCGCCATACGCGCGGCAAGCGGGCGCCGGCTCGCGCGCGTGCCGGTTCGCCCGCACGACCTCGTCGACACCCCGGCGCAGTGACTGCTTCGCTGCTCATACGGGCCGGCCTTCTGTATACGGGCGATCGCGAGATCGAGGGCGGTTGGATCCTGGCTCGCGACGGGATGATCACAGGGTTGGGTTCAGGCGACCCTCCACCCGCTGACGAGGTGATCAACGCGTCCAACTGTGTGGCCGTGCCGGGCCTGGTGAACGCCCACGACCATATGTACCAGTGGGCCACGCGCGGTTACGTGCCGGACGGCACCCTCTTCGAGTGGCTGCGCGCCCTGTACCCCGTGTGGGCGCGCATCGACGCCGAGATCGTGCGCGTCGCAGCGCGGGCGGCGATTGCGCGGCTGCTCTTGAGCGGCTGCACGCTCTCCACGGACCACCACTACGTGTTCCCGCGCGCCCGGCCCGGCATCTTCGAGGCGCTCGTCGGCGCGGCCCAGGAGCTCGGGATTCGCTTCCATCCGTGCCGGGGTTCGATGTCGCTGGGCGAATCGAAAGGCGGGCTGCCCCCCGACAGCGTGGTCGAGGACGAGGACGCGATCCTCGCCGACACCGAGTCGATGATCAAGCGCTTCCACGACCCGAAGCCTGGGTCGATGTGCCGCGTGGCGGTGGCGCCGTGCTCTCCCTTCTCGGTGACGCCGGGGCTGATGCGCGAGTCTGCGTCCGTCGCGAGGCGCCACAGCGTGCGGCTGCACACGCACCTTGCCGAGACCCTGGAGGAGGAGAGGTTCTGCCTCGAGCGCTTCGGCAAAAGGCCGCTCGAGCTCATGGAGGACCTCGGCTGGACCGGTGACGACGTCTGGTACGCGCACGGTATCCATCTCGACGATGCCGAGGTGGACCGGGTCGCCGAGGCCAGGACGGGCATCGCGCATTGCCCCTCGAGCAACATGCGCCTCGGCGCGGGGGCGTGCCGCGTCGAGGACCTCGTCCGCGCCGGTGCCCGGGTCGGTCTAGGCGTCGACGGCTCGGCCAGCAACGAGGACGCGAACATCGCGGTGGAGGTGCACCAGGCGCTGTTCCTGGCTCGGGCCAGGGCGGCGATGATGGGCCGGGCGGACGCGCCCAGGGCGCTGGACGCACGCGGGGCCTGGCGGCTCGCAACCAGGGGAGGCGCGGACTGTCTCGGACGAGATGACTGCGGCACGCTCGAGGTGGGCAAGTGCGCCGACATCGCCGTGTTCCGTGCCGACGACCTGGCGCATGCCGGCATGGCGGACACGCTGGCAGGTCTCGCGCTCGCGCCGCCTCCACGGGCGTCGGTGGTGATCGTCAACGGGCGCGTCGTGGTGTTCGACGGGAGGCTGCTGACGGCCGACGAGGACGAGATCGCCCGCGAGATCGCGGCTATGAGCGCGCGGCTGGCCGGATGAACCTACCGCTTTCCGGTTCGCCGCCCCTTACAAGTGTCTTGACGGTTCGGCCGCGAATCCTCTGGCCTTCGTGCGCGCTGAACGGATTGCGATAGAGCAAGTCCTTCCGGCGAAGGGTGTCCTCGTGGCCGAGGTCCGCTATCCACAGGTCCGCGTCGAAACCGGGCGCGATGTCGCCCTTGCCTGCCAGCCCAAATCGGCCGGCGACGTTGGTTGCCGTCACCGCGGCAATCAACTGAAGGTCCAGGTCGTCGTTCGCCAGCAGCAGCTGCCGGGTCGACTGACAGCCTGAGATGCCGCCCCAGACTTTGAGGAAATCGTCGTCCTGTTTCAAGGCGAGCGTGCTGGGCGAGTGGTCGGAGACGACCATGGGCAGGCGGCGATCCCTCAGCATCCAGCCAAGCCTTTCGCGATCGAGGGCAGTGCGGAACGGCGGCGCGCATTTGGCGATGCCTCCCATGCGCTCCATGTCGTCCTCTACATAGAGAAGGTAGTGAGGGCAGGTCTCACCGCTCACGTCGACTCCGCGCTCCTGGGCCTCTTGGATCAATTCGGCGCCCCGCCCGGTGCTGACATGGACGATGTGGAGGGGGCAGCCTGTACGGCGGGCCAGCTCGATCGCTTGCGAGATCGCCTCCAGCTCTGCGTCCGCCGGCCGGGACCAGATGAAATCGCGGGCGCTGTTTCCGGCCGGCGACCCGAGCCGGGTCGGGTCCTCGGCATGAACCAGCAGGATCGAATCCAGCTCCGCGATACGCGCCATGCCTTCGCCCAGCGTGGCGGTGTCGCAGGCGGGGAACTCGTCGATGCCGCTGGGGCACATGAACGCTTTGAATCCCATCACGCCGCGCTGCGCCAACTCCTCGAGAACGTCGAGGTTGCCCGGGACCAGGCCGCCCCAGAGCCCGAAGTCGACAGCTGAGGATCGCGTCGCCGCCTCCAGCTTGAGGTCGAAGGCGGCGGCATCGACTGTGACTGGCAGGCTGTTGAGCGGCATGTCGACAAAGCACGTGTAGCCGCCTGCGGCGAGAGCGGCCGACCCATCGGCGATGGTTTCCCATTCCGTGCGGCCGGGCTCGTTGAAGTGGACATGTGAGTCGATGCCGCCTGGGAAAACGTGCAACCCTGAGGCGTCGATCTCATCGGCGGTTTCGTCAAGGTCTGGGCCCACGGCTGTAATGCGTCCGTCCGCGACCTCGATGTCGGCCACCTCGACGCCTCGGGCAGTGACAACCGTGCCGCCGCGGACAATCATGGCTGCGCCGCGAGCTCGAGGAACCGGCCGGCCACATCGATGGCCACCGCAACGTCCGCCTCTGTGACCGACTCGCGAGGGTTGTGGCTGACGCCGCCCTTGCAGCGGACGAAGAGCATCGCCACGTCCGTGAGCGCAGACATCGCGACCGCATCGTGGCCCGCCCCGCTGGCGAGCTCGACGACGGGATGCCCGAGGTCGCGCACAGCCTCCGAAAGCGCGGCCACGAGGTTCGGCGAGCACTGGACGGTGGCGCTTTCGCTGAGCTGCCGGCTGGCGAGGTCGATGTTTCTTCGCTTCGCGATGTGTGCGGCTTCCTCCAGCAGCCGGCGCGCGGCGGCCACGCGCTGGGGGTCGTCCGCGTGTCGGACGTCAAGGCTCACCGTAACCTCGCCAGGCACCACATTGGTGGCGCCCGGCCGCACAGCGATCTGGCCGACGGTGGCCACCAGAGACGGAGTTGCCCGTGCTTCGGTCTCCACCGCGAGCACGAATTCCGCAGCAGCGAGGAGCGCATCCCGGCGGCGGTCCATCGGCACCGTCCCCGCGTGCCCTGCCTCGCCCGTGAAGGTCAGGACGTACCGGTTCTGACCGGCGATGGCAGACACGATTCCCACCGGTACGCCGCGCTCCTCGAGCACCGGTCCCTGCTCGATGTGGACCTCCAGGTACCCGAGGGGCCGTCCTGCCGTCCATCGGTCGTCGTCGATGCGATCCGGGTCGCCCCCGAAACGGCGTATCGCCTCGCGCATCGAGATTCCATCGGCGTCGGTTCGATCGAGGTCCGTGGCATCGAACGTACCGGCCGCGGCAGCGCTTCCGAGGTACGTCGACCCAAAGCGCAACCCTTCCTCGTCCGCGAACGCCAGCACCTCGAGCGCGAATGGCATCCGTCGCCTGGCGTCGTGTAGACGCTGCACCGCGGCGAGGGCGACGATCACGCCCAGCGGGCCGTCGTACCTTCCCGCGTCGCGCACGCTGTCGAGGTGAGAGCCGAGGAGAAGAGGCGGTCTGCCCGCATCGGAGCCCTCGAAACGTGCGCGGAGATTGCCGACGTTGTCCTGGCGTACGGTCATGCCTGCTGCGCGCATCCACTCCGCCACCTGCCCGTTGGCGCGGCGCATCGACTCCGACGCATATGGCCTGGTGAGCCTGCCCGCCTCTTCGCTCAGCGTGCCCAGGATGTCGAGCCGTTCCATGGCGGTCCCCGCCGGCGAGCGATCAGGCGTCGTCGCTTTCCATGAAGGAGATGTCCTGCGCGCCCTCCCACAGGATCTTCCGGCCGAGCACGGCGAGCTGATCGTTGCCTTCGACGATCGAGGCGAAGTGGTTGCCGGCGAGCTGGCCCGCCCTGCTGGCGAATCTCGTCGCGCCGTAAGGAAACAGGATCTCGGTTTCGCTGAGCCCACCAGGGTAAAGAAGGAGCTCGCCGGGCGCCGGGTAGCTCGTGTGGTTCTCGTAGCCGATGTCGAGGGCGAGGTCGCCGAAGGGGATCCAGCACGCTTCTCCGCTCCAGCGTGCCTGGATCAGCTTCGCCGTGAGCGGGAGCATGGCGCGGAACTTCGCGCTGCTCCTGGGCGCACGTTCGCTCTCGAGCCGGGCCGCGAATCGCAAGTCGCCGACCGTGATCCGGATCACAGCGTCTTCGAAGGCTTCAGGTAGTCGACCGGCTCCTCGCGACCGTCCCAGATCACCGTCGTGCGCGCCGGCTCGGTGCGCGCGACGACCTTACCCGCGCGAAGGACGAGCTTGCGCGGCGAAACCAGCCTGATGGCGTCCATCGCGGTGGGTGCCGCGAAGGCGCATAGGTCGGCTCGGCATCCGGGCAGCAGCCCATAGCCTTCGAGGCCCAGGGCACTCGCAGGGTTGAAGGTGATCATGTCGATGAGAGTCCTCAGCTCGCTGTGGCCCGACATCTGGCCGTAGTGAGCGAGCACGAACGCGGCCTGGAGCGGGTCACCGTACCCCAACGGATACCAGGGATCCATGACGGAGTCGTGACCGACGCATACGTTGACGCCCGCAGCCAGCAGCTCCTTCACGCGCGTGTGGCCGCGCCGGATCGGATAGCCGTCGAAACGCCCCTGCAGAACCGAGTTGTCCAGCGGGTTCGTGACCATGTGCATCCGCGCCCGCTTGAGGTTGTTTATGAGCCGGTACGCATAGGCGGCGTTGTACGAGTGCATCGCGGTCGTATGGCTGGCCGTGACGCGCCCGCCCATGCCGAGCCGGATCGTCTCGGCCGCCATCACCTCGACGAAGCGCGAATGGTCGTCATCGGTTTCATCGCAGTGGATATCCACGCGCAGGCCCTTGTCCGCGGCAAGCGCCATCGCGAATTTCACGGAACGCTCGCCGTACTCGCGCGTCAACTCGAAATGCGGAATCGCGCCGACCACGTCAACGCCCAGGTCGACGGCGCGCTTCATCAGCTCCTCGCCGCCCTCGAAGGACATGATGCCCTGCTGCGGGAACGCGACCAGCTGCAGCGTCATCTGGTCGCCGATCTCCTGGCGCAGCTCGAGCAGGGCGCGCACCGCCCGCAGCTCCGGATCGCAGACGTCCACGTGGCTCCGCACGAACTGGACCCCGTTGGCGAGCTGCCAGCGAAGGACGGTGCGCACGCGCTTCTTGACGTCGTCGACCGTCAGCTGCTTGACCCGCTCGCCCCAGATGGCGATGCCTTCGAAAAGGGAACCGCTCTGGTTGTGCCTGGGCTCGCCGACCGTGAGCACGGCGTCGAGGTGGATGTGGGGCTCGACCAGAGCCGGCGTCACCAGCGCACCGCCGAGCTCCACCACCTGGCGGGCCTCCGGCTCCGGTTCGGCGATGCGGCCGTCCCGGATCCCGATCTCCCTGGTCTCCGACTCCCCCGCGATGCGGGCGCCCTTCAGGAGAAGATCGAGCATCGACGGGAGGCTAGCAGAGACCTAAACTCTGCGCAGCACCGGCGGGTCGTTTCATGGGGGAAGGCCAATGCAGACTGCTGACGAGGTAGAAAAGCACGTCCCGGTTCGCGAGGGCGACTACGGGGAGAGGGTCGCCACCGTCGAGCCGGGAGGCGTCGAATACATAGCCCTCAAGGAGAGGCACGGCAAGCCCATCGACCTGTTCTTTACGTGGCTGTCCCCGAACCTCGAGTTCGCCACCGTCTTCATCGGCGTCATCGCCGTCGCGTTCCTGGGCCTGAACCTGTGGCAGGCGGCCCTTGCCATCATCGTCGGGACCGCGCTCGGGTCCATCACGCATGGCGTCCTCTCTTCGTGGGGTCCCAAGTTCGGGGTGCCGATGATGGTCCAGGGCCGCGGGGCCTTCGGGTTCCTCGGCAACATCCTGCCGGCGGCTCTTAACGGCCTGACGGCGTCGTTTGGCTGGTTCATCGTCAACAGCGTCAGCGGCGCTTTCGCGCTGCAGGCTCTGATCCCCGCCCTCAACAACACCTTCTGGCTCGCCTTCCTGGTCATCGTTGTGGCCCAGGTCCTTGTCGCCACCCTCGGACACAACCTGATCCACGTGTTCGAGCGCTGGGCGCTGCCAGTCCTGGGCATCGTGTTCATCGTCGCGTGCTTCTTCATCTTCACCAAGGGCAACTACGGTTACACGCCCCAACCAGTGCCGGGAGGCTGGCTGCTCGCCTTCACTGCGGCCTTCGGCTATGCCGTCGGCTGGAACCCGTTCGCAGCGGACTACACCCGCTACCTGCCGCCGACGATCGACCGGAAGATGGTGGGTTTCTGGGCGGGCTTCGGCGTTTTCCTTTCCTGCGTCGTGCTCGAGATGGCGGGCGCGGTGCTCGTGACCGTTCCCGGAGCAGACTTCTTCAAAGGCATACCGACGGCGCAGCTTCAAAAGGCGATGCCGGATCCCGTTTACTACCTCACTCTGCTCTGCATCGCTCTCGGAGCTGTGGCGGCGAACGCGATCAACATCTACAGCGGCACGATGTCGCTCGTCTCATTGGGCATTCGCGAGATGGGTCTCACGTTGCGGCAGCGCCGCGCTGCCCTCGCCATCCTCGTCGGCGTGATCGGCTTCGCGCTGGGCGTCTACTTCCAGGCGCAGGTCGCGCCCGGCAGCAAATACGAGTTCTTCCTGCTCCTGATCAGCTACTGGATCGCGCCGTGGCTGGCGGTCGTGTTCGTGGACTACTGGCTGCGCGGAGGCGACTACGGCGACGAGCGCATCTTCTACGACACGTCATACAACCGCTGGCAGGGAGTCGTCGCGATGGCCGTCGGGCTCGTCGTATCGGTCTACCTCTTCGCCAATGACTTCGGCATCTATGTCGGTCCGATTCCCACCAACAACCCGAACATCGGGGACATCACCTTCATAGTCGGCTTCCTGATCACTGGCGTCCTGTATTACGTGTTCAACCTGGGGCTGCGCAAGCAGACCGCGGACACCAGGTCAACGCTCGCCTCCAAGGCCTAGACCAAGCACCTGACAGGCGCCGTTGCCCTTCGAGGCAGCGGCGCCTAGCTTGTCGAAAAGGTGGCGATCGCCCGGCCTATGGCCATCGCCACCAGTGCGATCGACAGCACCGCCTGCAGCATGTTGAGGTTCTTGGCTCTCTTCGACAGCACGTGGACCGTGCCCGCGGTGAAGCTCGTGCTGACCATGAAGGCGACGTGGAGGTAGTCGTTGAAACCGGCGTGCCACGCCCTGTAGAGCGGGATGTTCTCGGCCTGCTGCGGGTAGGAGAAATCGCGCCACCCCTCACGCTCGGTCCCCCGACGCTCGGCGCCGCCACCGTCCAGCAGCCAGTACCAGGTAGCGAAGACCACGATGTTCAGCACCCAGATCGCAACCGCGTCGAGCAGCAAGAGGCCGGCGCCGAGGTTCCCCTTCCATGAGGGAATGGTCGTCACCAAAACGAGAACCCAATCGCAGATGAAGAGGGTGATGATCGCGGTGGCGAGGAACATGGCAATTCGCGCGAGCTTGGCGAGCTTCAGCAGCCAGCAAACCACCACCACCAGGAAAACTGCGTTACCTGGGTTGAGAAGTATGGAGTGTAGATAGCTGGAGCTTGGCAGGGTGAGAGAGCTCTGATAACGGCCGAAGTGAAAGGTGTAATCGACTGTCGCGCCCACAACGTTGGCGAGCGCCGTGACAAAGAAAATCGCGAGCACGCCAGGAAAGCTGTGATGCCGCTCGTCCACGAGGAGTCTGAGGCGGCCTGCTGCGCGCGCCCAGCGATCGCGAAGGCGCACGGCCGCGGGCTGGACCGCCAACTTCTCTGAGATACCCATTGGCTGTGCTGAGAAGCCGATCGTCGGCTTGGAAGGGCCTGTTCGCCAGAGCCGACCGGATCAACCACATCCGGGCCGTTCGGCACTTCAACGCGTGCGCCGGCCGGGCCAGTGTTCAGGGATGCTGAGGCGGGGCACGATCACGGCCTTCATCGATCGGCACGAGCTGCCGTGGGAGATCGCCATGGGTGTCCTCACGGCGGCATACGTGGTGCTGGCCTTCACCGAAGACGAGCTTGCGCCCGGCCTCAACCAGGGCACGGCCCTGGTCGTCGGCGTGGCGGTCATCTTCTTGCTCGAGTTCTCGATTCGGTTCTGGGATGCGCCATCTCGACTCCATTACCTGCGAGGGCATTGGCTGGACCTGGTCACGTGCATCCCGCTGATCGGTGCCCTTCGTGTATTTCGGTTCGCCCGTCTACTGCGCTTCCTGCGCATCGCTTCGCTGGTCCGAGCCTTCCTGGTCGGTCGTGAGGTCGGGGCGGATGCCCGATCGCCTCGGGTGGGCTGGCTGCTGGGACCGACTCTCCTCATCTTCTGGGCCGGGTCGGCTTATGGCTTCTGGTTGGTGGAGCATGGCGTCAACGCAGCGGTAAAGAATTTCGGCGATGCGCTCTACCTCTCGTTCCTCACCGCCACCACGTTGGGCTACGGCGAGGTGAGGCCCGTGACGCAGGAGGGCAGGATCATCGCCGGGCTGGTCATATTCGCGGCGATCGGGCTGGTCGGGTTCGCGTCATCGCAGTTGACCGCCATGTGGCTCGGCCAGGAAGAGGATGTTCCCGCCTTGAAGCGCCGTCTGTTCACGATGCAGAAGGAGCTTGCCGTCCAGCACAACATGCTCGAGCAGGTCCTGAATCACGTGCGGCACGTCGATCGCGGGCAGGCGGACGGCCAGCGGGGGGTAGCGGGGATCGAGACCGTACCGGCGTCAGACGGCGACGGCGATCGCGCTTAGGGCAATGGCGGCGGCGTGCGCCGGCAGCAGGACGCGCACGAGCGTGCCATTGCCGCCGGTGGCGGATATCTCAGCCGTTCCGCCCCAGGCCTCAGCCCGCCGGACGATGTTGGCCAGTCCGCGGATCGATGACCTCTGCTTCCGAGTGATTCCGCGTCCGTCGTCGGAGATTTCGAGCCTGATGCTCTGGGCGGTGCAGCGCAGGCTGACCACCACCCTGGACGCCGCCGCGTGCTTGGCCACGTTGTAGAGCGCTTCCCGCGCGATCTGTACCAGATCCCTTCCCATGGCCGTTTGTATCTCGTCGACCCCGTCATTCAACCGCACCGACGTGATGACCCCGCTGCTGGCCTCGAATTCACTGGCGAGCGAGCACAGCTCAGGTCCGAGCCCGCGGCTTGCCAGCCGTGGCGGCGTCAGGTCATGGATGTAGGCGCGAATGTCGTCGATCACGCCGTTCAGTGACTCGGTCATCGCCGAGAGTTGATCGTGTGTGGGAGGCTGGAACGTCTGCGCCTTGACCCCTGCGAGGACCATGCCGATCCCGTACAGGGACTGGATCACGCCGTCGTGCAGCTCTCGCGCGATGCGGTTTCGATCCTGCGCGAGCAGCCCACGCTCCAGGTCGTGCCTGGCTTCAGTGAACATGACGGCCAGGCCGGCCTCGATGGCAAAGGGCGCCAGCAGCGGGAGGTCCGACTCGGAGTACGGTTGCGCCTCGCGCCTTCTCGCCACCAGCAGCACCCCATGCGCATGCTTCGAGCCATACACGCCCCACAACATCGCCGTCCCCAGCCGGCCGTCCTCGAGATAAATCAACCTTGGCCTGGTCAGCGGGTTCCTGAGCAGGCCAGCCGCCAGCGGCGATGTCGAACCGAGGGCCGCGAGACCCGCAGCCGACAGGCGGCGGGCCGGCGACAGGATGACATCGTCGCCGATGGCGTCGCGTATGAATATCGCGCCCACATCCGCGCGGGCAGCCTGAGAAGCGCGCGCGGCGACGAGACCTAGCGACGACCTTCGGCCATGCGTTGTGAGCAGGGCCTTGGTCATTGTCCGGAGCCGTCGCTCCTCGCGAGCGATAGCGGCCGGGGAGGGCGAAGCAGCGGCCTTACCAGCCATGGTTGTTCCCCTGTCCCAGTCGGCGGGCGATGTCGAGGCGCGTGCCTCGAACGCCGGGTCAACGCTACGCCGAATCAAAGACAGATTGAGGACATCGCGCCTCCTGCCGATCGCGCGCTCGGCGTAAATGTTGCGATGGCTTTGGCGACCAGCATCAAGAGGATGGTCACCGAGATGGCGAGCGCCAGCACGCGGGAAATCGTGGCGCCGGGATCGGGCAATCGCCTGCAGCCAGGCCACACTGCCCTGCGGCCGGGGAGCGGATGCTGCCACGATGGCGTCGTGGGTGGTCACCTGGGGCGCCGGTCGGTCAAGCGGCCGGTGTAAAGCTGGCGATCGCTTTCGCAACGACCAGCACGAGGATCGATACCGAGGCGGCCGCCTGGACCATGTTCACGTACTTGACCCGCGCGGAGAGAACCTCTGCCACCCCGGCGTGGAAGCCAAGGCTGATCACGAAGGCCGTGTGCAGATAGTCGTGGAAGCCGGGCGTCCAGTTCTCCCAGCCGTGAATCTCGTAGCGCTGCTGGGGGAATTCGAAATCGGGCCTCTTGGCAGCGGGGGTCCCGCGCCGGTCTGGGCCTCCCGCGTCGGTGCTCCAGTACCAGAGGGCGAAAACCACCACGTTCATGACCCACAACAACCCGGCATCCACGAGCAGAGTGGCCGCCCCGGTGTTGCCGGTGTGGAGGCCGATCGTTCCCAGGACGTTTATGACCGACGTCACGACGTTGATCAGTGCCGCCCACACCGCGATTCCGAAAAGGATTCGAATCGGGCGGCGCTTGCCCAGCAACCAGGCGACGATGACGACGGGCAGGAATATGCCCGCGAGGCCAACGTCCCACTGCGGCTGGAAGTGGCCGTCCGTCAGAGCCGAGGTGCCGCGCTCGTTGACCAGATCCGAGGCCGCGAAAGCGATGGTGCCGAATGTCTCCAGTACGGCGATGGTGGCAAGAGCGATGACTCCGGGAAAGTCGTGACGGCGGGAGCGGGCAAACCTCATCAAGCCCGACGGGAGTCTCGGCCCGCGAGGCGCAGGTGCAACCGCGACGGCGCTCTCTGCGGTCACTTCGGCCGCTTGCGCCTGGACAACCACACCAGCCTGAGGAGGACCACAGCCCCCACCGCGGCGGCCGCTGCAAGGAATGTGTCGAGCAGCTCTGACACTCCCGGACGGTAGACCGAGACGACGAAACCCACCGCTATGACGAGCGCGGAAAGAATCATTCCCAGCACGATCCGGTTCGCCGACCTTTCGATGCGGTGCACATATGGCTCGAGGCCTTTGGGCTCGACAGCCAGCGCGAGCTCGCCTTTCTGGAGCGAGGTCACTGCGCGCCTGAGGATGCGTGGTGACTCTGTCGCCAGCCACGCCACGTCGGGAGCGGACCGCCCGAATCGGGTTGCCCACACCTCGGGCGAGTTCTGCTCGATCACGAGGCGCTTCACGTAGGGCTCGGTCGCCTGCATCATCTGGAAGCTGGGGTCGAGCTGCGCCACCATACCCTCGGCGGTGATCATCGTCTTCGCGAGCATCGACAGCGCTGATGGCATGACCAGTCGGTGCGAGCGCACCACCCCGAAGACGTCATCGAGAAACGCACCGAGCTTCGTGTCTCCGAGCGCCTGGCTGTAGTACTCCGCGACCAGGGAGTCGAGGTCCTTCCTGAGCGAGGCGCGATCCACCTTCGGGTCCGCCATGCCAAGCGCGGCGAGGGCGTCGACCATGCCGTCGGAATCTCGCTGCACCAACGCCATCACGAGCTGGCTGAGGCCTGCTTTGGCCTGCTCGTCGATGACCCCGACCATGCCGAAATCGATGAGGCCGATTCGCGCCGAGGTTTCGATGAAGAGGTTTCCGGGATGCAGGTCGGCGTGGAAAAAGCCGTCCTCGAGCAGCATCTTCAGCACGATCCTGGTCGCGTTGTCGGCGACCTCGTCGCAGTCGATCCCCGCCGCCTGCAGGCCAGTCGCATCCGTGATGCGCTTACCCACGACCCGCTCCATCGTCAGCACACGCGTGGTCGTCGAGTCCCAGTAGACCCGAGGAATGTGCACGTGTGTTGACTGCTTGAAGTTCCTTTCGAACCGCTCCGCGTTGTGGCCCTCGTGCAGGTAATCCACCTCAGCTCTCAGGCTGGCGTCGAACTCGCGGACGACGCCGACCAGGTCCCAGCCATCGGCCGATCCGAGGCGGCTGCTCGCGATGGCGGCCAGGCGGTGGAGCAGCTTCAGATCCTCGTCGATCTGCTCAACGGCGCCCGGCCGGCGGACTTTGACGACCACCTCGGTGCCATCCTCGAGCGTCGCGAGGTGGGCCTGGCCGATCGAGCCGGTGGCGAGCGCGTTGTGGTCGAAGGTCGCAAAGCACTTGTCGAACGGGCGGCCGAGCTCGGCCTCGATCGTGGCGAGAATCGTCTCCGTGGGCACGATCGGTGCCCGGTCCTGCAGCCGCGCCAGCTCGGCCTGGAATGAGGGCGGGAGGAGGTCCGCGCGGGTCGAGAGCACCTGTCCGAGCTTCATGAACGTTGGACCGAGTTGCTCGAGCGCGAGGCGCAATTCGGCGGGATCGAGCGTCGCCGCCTTCCTGTCGAGCGCGGACCGCTCGCGGGCGAACGGCACCAGGTGCTCGAGCGCCATGAGCTCGATGAGGTGCCACAAGTGGTGCTTGGCGAGCACGGACGCGATCTGTCTCGCCCGTGCGAGCGAAGAGAGCTCGTGCGCTCGCGGAGCGCTCGACTCTGCGATGGTGAGAGACACGGCTCAGTTGACCATGGCTACATACTGCAAGCGCCGGAAGTGCCGTTCGGACAGGTCGGGAGGTGCGGTTCGGAGCACGCGCTTGGCGCACATCGGCACTGGCCCCGTCAGCCGTGGGGCACCAGCATCGACCCCATGGGTATGGCCTCTGCCCGGCCCCCGGCCGCCGTGTCGCAGACGCAAGTGATGGGCACCCGCGAATCGCACTTTCACCGACCCCTGCTGGTGGTCTCGGCAATTTGCGCTGTGGCCCTGGCCGCGCTGACCGTGCTCGTCTATACGAGCCCGTTCCTATCGATTGACGCTTCCATCGAGCGGGCCTTCCAGTCGATCAACGTAAGGCCCCTGACAGGGCTGTTCGATTTCTACCGGCAGATCGGGGGGCCGCTCGGCATTGAAGCGGAGGCCGTCGTCTTCGCGATCATCCTCATTCTCAACCGCCACTCCTGGCGGCTCCTGATCGCCGGCGCTCTCGCCAGTGGCTGGTACTTCGCGCTCGTCAGCCTCGTCGTCCGGCCTCGTCCTACGGTCGCCGACGTGCTGCGCGTCACCGAGCACCCTGGCGCCTCGAGCTACCCCAGCGGCCACACGATCCTTTTCGTCTTCTACGCGGTGATCCTGATGACCTGCCTCGGCCTGAAGTACATCCCGCGGCGGTGGCAGCCGCTGGGATGGGCGGTCGCGGTGATGTTCGTCCTGGTCGGAGCGTTCAGCCGCATCTACTCCGGCGCGCACTGGCCGACCGATGTGCTGGCCGGTCTTCTCATCGGGGTGGGCTGGCTCAGCTTCGTGCTGTCGATCCGGTGGATCTCGGATCCGGTGCTCATGCCGAAAACGCGAACGGAGAACGAGAGAGACGCGCGGAAGGCCGCATAGTCACCGTACTTCGCAGAGGCGGTTCGGGCTAGACGGAGGGCCTCTTTCGGCACTGGTCGTCTTGATGCCGCGGACGAAGACTTGGATTCATGGCTGAAAAGGTGGTGCCTACGGCCGCGCGGGAAGCCGAAACCCACCACCGGCGACCCCTCGAGATGGAACCCGGGCTGCGGGTCGAGATGCCCGGATTCATCTTCCATCCGGTGCTCATGACGCTCGAGCGTTTCGGGCTGCTCGTCCGCGGAATTCTCTACGCCCTGATCGGTGTGGTCGCGGTCGCGGCCACGATCGGCATCTCAGAGTCCGTTGACCTGCAGGGATCGCTCACCCTCGTGCTGGCGAACGGGCTCAAGGTCCCGATTGCGATCTTCGCCGCCGCCGGCCTGTTCGGTTACTCGCTCTGGGGCCTCGTGCGTGCTTTTGCCGACCCTCTCGAGCGTGGCGGCAACTGGCACGGCATCATCTCCCGTGTCGGTTTCCTCTGGAGCGCGATCGCGTATGCCGGGCTCGCTTTGTTTGCCATTCAGTTTGCGATAGGAGCCGCGAGTGGGGGCGGCGGTGGCAGTCTGCCCCTGGGAATCAACAAGCTCCTCGGCCCGCAGCTGACGACCTGGGTGCTGCCGGTGTTCGGCGGAGTTGTTTTGATCACCGGTATTGGCCAGTTCATGGACGCCTGGTTCGCGCCGTTCAGGTCCGACTTCCTACCCCAGGAGAAGAACCCGCGCTTGTGGTCGCTGTGGGTCCTCGCAGGCCGCATAGGCCTCCTCGGCCGAGGCGTCGCCTTCACCGTGATCGGAATCCTCATGGTGCTGGGCGGGATCAACGGCGACGTGCGCTACGACTACGGTCTGACCCGGGCATTTGCCGTGCTGCTCGGCCTGCCGGCTGGGGCGGTGCTGGTTACGTTCGTCGCTCTTGGATTCATCGCCCTTGGACTGCACTCGGCGACCGCGCCCCCTGTGCTGAGGATGAAACCCGGGCTGCCACCGCCGGTGCGGCGTCGAACATCAAAGGAGACCTGAAATGGAAAAGATCGCAGTCGTGTTGAACCCCCACTCAGGTCAAAAGGCGGGGGCATCGCTTGAACCGTGGCTTCGATTGCGGCTTCGCAACCACGTGGAGATTCTCAAGCTCTCGCCGGAGATCGATGCGGGAGCCTGGGCGCGAAAGAAGTCGGAAGAGGGCGTTTCGCGCATTCTTGTGTTCGGTGGCGACGGCACGTTTCGCTCCATCGCCTCGGCTCTGATCGGTACAGAGACCCCCATCGGTCTCGTCGCCTGCGGCACCAACAACAACATCGCGGCCACATGCGGGCTGCCACACGACCCCTACGAAGCGGTCGAGATCGCCCTGGTCGAGGAACCGCAGTGGATCTCCGCCGGCCGGATCGGTGACTACATTTTCTTCGAGGGCGCCGGCATCGGCCTGGAGGCGGACCTCTGGCCTGTCGGCGAGGCGCTCGTGCGACACCGATTCCGCGACATCATCACGGCCCCGTTGAAGCTGTCCAACGACCGGTCGGTCGAGCTCGTCATGGAGATCGATCCGCCGTCCGAGCGGATCACGGTGACGGCTTTCACGATGACGATCAGCAACTCGCCGGTGACGGGCGCCCATCTGAACCTCGCGCCAGGTATCGACATTCGGGACCCCGCCCTCTACCTGACCATCTACCACGACCTGGGCAGGCTGAAGCTGATCGCCTCGGCCAAGCAGTTTCGCCAAGGTCACAAGGGTCATGGCTACCACATCGAGCGCATTCCTTTCATGAGGCTCAAGATCCAGTCCGAATACCCGTGCCACGTGCACGCCGACGGGACCCTGATCGGCGAGCTGCCCATCGACGTGGTGTCGATCCCCAAGGCCGTCCGAGTGGCGCTGCCCGCGCCCGGCACAGTGCTGACCCCCCGACCAGTGGACGAAGAGTCCCGCCAGCCCGCGGTCGTGGAGACGGTATGAAGGACGGGTCTCCTCGGCACCTCCGCCTATACTCCGCTGGGGCCGTGGACGACCAGCCGCAAGGCACTCCCAGCAAGACACGCGTGCTCCTGGTCGATGATCACGCGATCGTCCGCCAGGGCCTGCGCATGATCCTCGAATCCGAAAGCGACCTGCAGGTCGTCGGCGAAGCGGACACCATGCGGGGCGCTGTCGAGGCGGCCGTCAGGACGCGTCCGGATGTGATCCTGATGGACGTGCGGCTGGTGGAGGGAAATGGCATCGAGGCCACCAGGGAGATCCGCGCCCGCTCGACGCACGCCCGCGTGATCATCGTCACGTCTTTCGACGACGATGAGGCGCTGTTTGCCGCCATCATGGCGGGCGCTTCGGGCTACCTGCTCAAGCGCATCGATGCAGCGCAGCTGGTGCGCGCAATCCGCGAGGTGGCTAACGGCCGCAGCCTGCTGGATCCCGCCGTCACGGACCGCGTCCTGCAGAGACTCCGCCGCGACCCCAACGCCAGCAAGGACGACAAGCTGGCACGGCTGACGGCGCGGGAGGACGATGTCCTGCGCCTCGTCGCCGAAGGCAAGACCAACGCCCAGATCGCCAAGGTCGTGCACCTGTCTGAGCTGACAGTGAAGAACCATGTCTCCACGATCCTTGGAAAGCTCGAGGTGGCCAGGCGAACCGAGGCGGCCGCGTACCTGGTCAAGCGCACAAGCACGTTCGGCTGAGCGTGGACACGCCAGCTCTGCGGGGCGGCTGGCTCGCCCTGGTCACATCGATCAGGTGGCTCTCCGATCGCGCGCTGATTCGGGACGCGCTATAGGCATGGAATCGCAATCCGCTGAAGCCATGGTCGGCGGGGTCGGCGTGGTTGCCGCCCCGGTGGGCGCGCGAGGGGTGGCGCGCCTGTTTCGTCCGCGGCTGCTGGCGCTGTCGCTCCTCCTGTGGCTCGCGTTCGGGGTGCTCACCGCGGTAGCGGCAACCACCGCCTGGCTGCCTGGCGACCTGGGAGTCGCCCAGTGGATTCAATCGGTCTGGTGGGGTCCGCTCACATCCACCTTCGAAACCATCAGCCGGCTCTCCGGCGGCCCGCAGATCGTGATGGCTGTGCTCACCCTCATCGTCGTCGTGGTGGTCAACCGCAGGGCGGCCCCATTTGCATTGGTCGCGCTCGCCGACGCGATCCTGTACGACGGCGTCAACAGCCTTGTCCACAAGCCACGCCCGATCGAAGGCTTCGTGCACGTAACCGAGCACGCCGGTGCGTATGCGTTCCCAAGCGGTCACGCGACCTTCGTCGTGACGGTCGTGGTGGTGCTGCTGCTGTGCTTGGGCACCCGCGTCGGCAGCCGAATGGTGGTGACCGCAGCCGCGGCGCTGGGCGCGGCGGTCGTGCTCATCGTCGCGATCCAGCGGATCTTCGTCGGCGCCCACTACCCGAGCGATGTCCTGGGCGGGTTCCTGCTCGCGTCGGCGTGGTTGTCGCTGCTCTTGTCGATCCGACCTCTGAGCGACCCGGTTGTCCGGGGCGGCAAGCCGCCAGTCGAGGTCTAACCCGCCGATGGTCGCGGGCAGCGCGGCGGTCGCGCCGATGAGCGAGGTGAGCTCGAGATCGTCGGCTTTGGCATGGGCGCTCGGTGGGCTCGGCGCTCTCGCTTGTGCGGCCGGGGCTGCGATGGGGATGGCTTTCGGTGCGCCAGACGTGTTTCTCCTGGTCTACGTGGTCGGGGTCCTGATGGGCGTGCTCGGCGCCTTGATCGCTTCCCGCGAACCCCACAACAGCATCGGCTGGCTCATGTGCGCCACGTCGCTGGGCACGTCGCTCCTCCACCTTCCGGCGCGCTACGGCTACGCCGCCCTGGTGATCGAGCACGGAGCTTGGCCGCTCGGCTCGGTGGCTGTCTGGCTCGGTGCATGGGGATGGGTCCCCGTTCTCGGTCTCTCTTTGCCGCTGATCTCGGTCCGCTTCCCGGATGGGAAGGTGCCACATCGTTGGCGCGCGGTCGACTGGTTGGCCGTAGCCGGTACGGCCCTCTTTTCGCTGGGCATCGCGCTGGAGCGCCCGGACATTTTCATCCAGTTCATGGCCGTCCCGAGCAGCGCAGTTGCGGCACTCTCTTCGCGCGTCCAGAACCCGCTGGGCGTTTCTCTTCCGCATGTGGTGCTGAGCCAGGTCGAAGGGGCAGGCATCTTGCTCATCGTGCTGGCCTACGTGGCCTCGGCTGGATCAGTGGCCGCCCGCTTTCGGCGAGCGCGAGGCGATGAGAGGCTCCAGCTGAAGTGGTTCGCCTACTCAGGAGCGCTGGTGGCCTTGACGTCCGTCTATGCAGGATTGGCCTGGGGAGGACTGGCGTGGAACGTTTTCAACCAGCCTTTGTATCTGGCCCTCACCCCGCTCATGGTCGCGTATCTGACCCTGCCGATTGCGATCGGGATCGCGATTCTGCGCTACCGCCTGTACGACATCGACGTGATCATCAACCGGACCCTGGTGTACGCAACTCTCACCGCCATCCTCGGCGGGGTTTACGTCGCAGGGATCGAATTCCTACAACGGCTCTTCATCGTCTACACGGGCCAGAAGTCGGACACCGCGATCGTCATCACAGTTTTCGCGGTCGCCAGCTTGTTCACGCCGCTTCAGAAGTGGATCGAACGATTGGTAGAGCGGCGGCTCGGCGGGCGGGGTCCGGCCGAAAAGCTCGAAGCGCTGACGGCGAGCGTCGAGGCGGTGACCAGGGTCATAGACCCGCACCAGGTTGCACGCCGCCTGGTCGACGATGCGGTCGCCGCTTTCGAAGCGGTCGGAGGCGCCCTCTACCTCGACTCGTACGACCACTCGGAGGCGTTTCACAAGAGCGGGCAGATCGGTGTCGAGCACGCTCTCGAGGTTGCCGTCCGCCACGCCGAACGCAACATGGGCAGGCTGCTGCTTGGTCACCGCCGCGGACACAGGCCGTACTCCGAGCATGACCATGCCGTCATCCAGCGTTCGGCGGACGCCCTGGGCGACGCCCTCGCCGTGGGCCACGAGCTCGGCCACGTCCACCAGCCGAAACCAGGTTCAATGTAGGTATGGCAGGCTCGCGAGCCAGGCAGGCTGAGGTCAAGGATCCATTTAGCGGCGGCGAGCTCGAGCGGATCGACGCGTACTGGCGGGCGGCGAACTATCTCTCGGTCGGGCAGATCTACTTGCTCGACAACCCGCTGCTGGCGCGTCCGCTGAAGCTCGAGGACATCAAGCCGCGACTGCTCGGCCACTGGGGCACTACGCCCGGCATCAACCTCATCTACGCCCATGCCAACCGCGCTATCAAGGAGCGGGACCTCGACGCCATCTACATCATCGGCCCGGGTCACGGTGGGCCTGCCGCGGTGGCCAACGCGTACCTGGAAGGGACCTACACCGAGGTCTATCCGAAGATCACGCGGGACGCCGGCGGCCTCAAGAAGCTCTTCCGGCAGTTCTCGTTTCCCGGTGGCATACCGAGCCACGTCGCTGCTGAGACGCCAGGATCAATCCACGAGGGCGGCGAGCTGGGCTACGCGCTCGTTCACGCATATGGCGCGGCTTTCGACAACCCCGACCTGTGCGTGTTCTGCATCGTCGGCGATGGCGAGGCCGAGACCGGTCCGCTAGCCGCGAGCTGGCACTCGAACAAGTTCCTGAACCCACGCCGCGACGGCGCGGTGCTTCCGATCCTTCACCTCAACGAGTACAAGATCGCGAACCCGACCATACTGGCGCGCCTGCCCGAGTCGGAGCTGCGTGCGCTCCTCGAGGGCTGCGGCCACGCACCGATCTTCGTCGCGGGCGACGATCCGACGCCGGTCCACCAGGCGCTCGCGGCGGCAATCGATGCGGCTCTAAACGAGATCTCGCGGATACAGCAGGAAGCCCGGAAGGCAGGCACGCCCACTCGCCCACGCTGGCCGATGATCGTCCTGCGCACGCCCAAGGGTTGGACCGGCCCGAAGGTCGTGGACGGGGTCCAGGTCGAGGGCACGTTTCGCGCGCACCAGGTCCCCATCACGGACTTCCGATCCAAGCCCGAGCACATCCACATCCTCGAGCAGTGGATGCGGGGCTACCGGCCCGAGGAGCTGTTCGACAAGAACGGGACGCTCGTCCCAGAGCTGGCCGCTCTGCCGCCTCGCGGACAGCGGCGGATGAGCGCGAACCCGCACGCCAACGGCGGGGCGCTGCTCCACGACCTGAACCTGCCCGACTTCCGCGACTATGCGGTCGACGTGCCGAAGCCGGGCACGACGATGAGCGAGGCGACTCGCGTCCTGGGCGCGTTCCTGCGCGACGTGATCAAGGCGAATCCCGAGACGTTCAGGCTCATGGGACCCGACGAGACCGACTCGAACCGTCTGAGCGCGGTGTTCGAGGCGACCAATCGCGTGTGGGAGGCGGAGCTGAAGCCGGATGACGTCCACCTTGCCCCTGAAGGCAGGGTCATGGAGGTGCTCAGTGAGCACCTATGCCAGGGCTGGCTGGAGGGATACCTGCTGACCGGCAGGCACGGCATGTTCAACTGCTACGAGGCGTTCATCCACATCATCGACTCGATGTTCAACCAGCACGCCAAGTGGCTGAAGGTGACACGAGGCATTCCCTGGCGCAACCCGATCGCCTCAATGAACTATCTGCTCACGTCCCACGTGTGGCGCCAGGACCACAACGGTTTCACGCACCAGGACCCCGGGTTCATCGACCACGTGGTCAACAAGAAGGCCGAGGTGATCCGTGTCTACCTGGCCCCTGACACCAACACGCTGCTGTCGGTCGCCGACCACTGCCTTCGCAGCCGCAACTACGTCAACGTGATCGTCGCCGGCAAACAGCCTGCGCTCACGTACCTGGCAATGGACGACGCCATCGCGCACACCACGCGGGGCATCGGCATCTGGGAATGGGCCTCCAATGACGCGGATGGAGAGCCCGACGTGGTGATGGCGTGCGCCGGTGACATCCCGACGCTCGAGACGCTTGCCGCTGTCGACCTGATCCGCAAGCATCTTCCTTACCTGAAGGTTCGCGTGGTCAACGTCGTCGACCTGATGCGCCTCCAGCCGTCGACTGAGCATCCGCACGGGCTGACCGACCCGGAGTTCGATGCCTTCTTCACCCTCGACCGGCCGGTGGTCTTCGCGTACCACGGCTACCCGTGGCTCATCCATCGGCTCACGTACCGCCGGACCAATCACGACAACCTCCACGTGCGCGGATACAGGGAGGAGGGCACGACCACGACCCCGTTCGACATGGTCATGCTCAACGACCTGGACCGCTTCCATCTCGTCATGGACGTGATCGACCGCGTGCCCGGGCTGCGCTCGAAGGCCGCGCACACCCGGCAGCTGATGGAGGACGAGCGGATGCGCCACCGCCAGTACACCCGCGACGTCGGTGACGACCCTCCCGACATCCGCGACTGGAAATGGCCGTACTAGGAATGAGCGAAAACCTCGGCGGTTTTCGCTCACGCCCTCCCGCGACTGCGTCGCGGGGACCCCAGAGGACGGGGCTGCTCACTTTCCCCGGGATGTGACTATCGAAATAGTTACTCCTGGCGACGCAAGAGTCGAGAAGAACAAAGTTGCGGCCGGGATCAACCCGGCCGCCAGTGCGACGCTGGGCTAGCGAGTGCGCGTACTCGTCGTCAACGCCGGCTCGAGCTCGCTCAAGGTCAGCCTGGTCGGCCCGGACGGCGAAGACCTTGCCAACCATGAGCTGAACGCCTCGAAAGGTCGATTCAAGGGCGCAGAGCTGAAGGCCGCCGTGCTGGGCCTGGAGGGCGTCGAGGCCGTGGGTCACCGCGTCGTACACGGCGGGCCGCGCTACACGAGCTCGGTCCGGATCGATGCCAGGCTGGTGGCGTACTTGCACTCGATCGCCGACCTGGCCCCGCTGCACATGCCGGCTGCGATCGCGGGCATCATGGCCGTCCGCAAGCTGCTCCCTCGCGTGCCCGCCGCCGCGTGCTTCGACACCTCCTTCCACTCGACGATTCCCCCCGCCGCGGCGACCTACGCGATCCCCGAGCGATGGCGCCACAAGCACGGCATCAAGCGATATGGGTTCCATGGGTTCTCGCACGCGTACTCGTCGCGCCGCGCGAGCGAGCTTCTGGCGGTGCCCCAGGCCGGCCTCCGGGTGGTCACGTGTCACCTCGGCTCCGGCGCGTCGCTGGCTGCGGTCGAAGGCGGCCGCTCCGTGGACACGACCATGGGGTTCACGCCGCTCGAGGGACTGGTGATGGCGACGAGGTCGGGCAGCGTAGACCCCGGCATGATGCTGTGGCTGCAGCGTCACGAGCACATGACGGAGCGCGAGCTGACCGAGGCCCTGGACGGTCGCTCCGGGCTCCTCGGCCTTGCCGGTACGAGTGACATGCGCGAGGTGCTGGACAGGAGATCCGCCGGTGATGAACGCGCGGCGCTCGCCTTCGACGTGTACATCCATCGACTGTGCGCGTGCATTGCATCGATGGCGGCGGCGATGAACGGTCTCGATGCGCTCGCGTTCACCGGTGGTGTGGGGGAGAACTCGGCGGCAGTGCGAGCGGAGGCGGCCGCGGGCCTGGGGTTCCTGGGAGTGGAGGTCGACGTCGCGATGAATTCGGCGATCAAAGGCGATAGAGACGTGAGCACTCGTGGGGCGCAGGTCCGCACGCTGGTCGTCCACGCGCGCGAAGGGGCAGAGGTCGCGGGAGAAGTTCGGAGGCTGTTCGCCCAGCGCTCCTAGGCGATCTGGAACTCGTCCCCGCGAAGGATTGGCACCCACGCGCCGCCGGGCTCCAGGCCGTCGATCTCGACCTCCGGCCCGCCGACCATGAAGTCGGTGTGGGCGCTCGAGCTGTTCAAGCCGGCATCGCGGTCGGCCGCGTCGTCGACGCAAAACGCGAATCCGCTTCCAAAAGCGCAATGACAGGTCGCGTTCTCGTCGAAGAGCGTGTTGTAGAAGATGAGTCCAAGCTTCCCGACCTCCGACGAACCGTCGACCAGCGACACCTCGCCGAGGCGTACCGCATTGGCGTCGATCGTCAGCTGACCGCGGATCACATCGGCGCCTTGCGTCGCATTGACATCGACGATCTTGCCTTCGCGAAGCTGGAGCTCGAGGTCGGTGACCAGGGTCCCGCCGACCTGCAGAGGTCGGGTCGAGCGCAGTCTGCCTTCGGCGCGGCGCTTGTCAGGCGATGTGAAGACCTCTTCGGTCGGGAGGTTGGGCACGTGGGACTGCCCATACGCGGTCTCGAATTTCGCACAGCGCCAGCGGCTGCTCGGCAGCAGGCCGACTGTGAAGTCGGTACCCGGGCCGCGATACCGAAGGGAATCGAAGCGCCGTTCCGTCAGGGCGCCTGCGATGCTGTCGAGCCGAGCGATGTGCGCCCGCCATTCCGCGACCGGGTCTGGTCGATCGAGGCGCACTGCTTTCTCGACGGCGGCCCAGAGGGCCTCGACGTCGGGCACGCCGAACACCTGCCGGGCCCAGCCGGCATTCGGCGCCGGCACGATCGTCCAGGTGACGAGCCGGTTGCTCACCATCATTTCCCATTTGGCCAGGACGTCGCGGGGCTGCGCCCGGCCGACCCGGCCGCCGTCGAGGTCGGCCAGCAGCTGTGGTTCAGGGTCGCCGCTGATCTGGATGAACGCTCCGCGCTCGGCCGCCAGCGTCTCGAGCATCGCGACCTCTCCGGGCGCCGATGCGCTCAGCGACTCTTCGGGTCCCAGCTCGATCAGCGCGCGGGTGAAGTGCCGGTCGGAGTACCGAGGCACCACCAGACTTGCGCCGGCGCGGTAGGCGGCACGCGCGATCTCGCGGGCGAGCGCCAGATTCTGAACCAGGCCTGAGACCACGACGAGCTGTCCCGGCTGCAGGTTGGCGCCCACCGAAACCGCGAGCTGCGCCATGCGACGAAGGCGCTCGGCTTCATCGAGCGCCACCTGAGGCCGCGCGTGCGTTTTGGGGCTGGTCATCAGGTCCAATTATGTCGAGGGCGGGGACTGGCACAGGCGAATCGGTGCAGTGCCGCTTACGATGGGCGAGTGCCCAGGGTCCCGTCGGCCAAGAGCTCGAATCGCACGGCGGGGCACGAGCGCGCGCCGTATGGAGTGGTGGCGATCGCGGCGTCGGCGGGCGGGCTAGGTGCCCTCACCGTCATCCTGAGCCGCCTGCCCGCAACATTCGGCGCCCCGATAGTCACCGTTCAGCACCTCGACCCCCGCCACCGCAGCCTCATGGCGGAGATCGTCGGTAGGCGCTCCGTCCTTCCGATCCACCAGGCCGTTGCCGGCTCGCGCGTGCAGGTGGGGCACGTCTACCTGGCGCCGCCCGATCACCACATGCTCATCAACCGCGACGGCAGCATCAGCCTCACGCAGACCGAGCTCGTCAACTTCGTACGGCCGTCGGCCGACCTGCTGTTCGAGTCGGTGGCAGCCTCGTATGGCAAACGTGCCGTTGCGGTGGTACTCACCGGCACCGGCCACGATGGATCGATGGGGGTGACCGCAATCAAACAGCGCGGAGGTACCGTAATCGCCCAGGACGAAGCCTCATCCGAGTTCTTCGGCATGCCGTCCGCAGCCATCCGCACGGGCGCCGTCGATTTCGTCCTGGCACTCGACGAGATTCCTGGCGCGCTGCAGAGCCTGCTCGGCCGCGGGGAGCCGGATTGACTCTCGATAGCCCCACGAACTTGACCCCACGAAGTCCGAGGCTTCGCCGCGACTTCGCGGGGACCCCTATATCGGACGTTTCGCCTTGAGTTCGCGGGGACCCGGGTTACAGGCAGGAAAGCAGTTCGAGGCGCTGCTCCAGTACCTGCGCGAGAACCGTGGCTTCAATTACGGCGGCTACAAGAGAACCACGATAGTGCGGCGCATCTCCAAGCGGTGCTCCGAGCTTGGCCTGAGCAGCTTTGCCGCGTACCAGGATTACCTGCAGGTTCACGCCGACGAGTTCGCGATCCTCTTCGACAAGATCCTCATCAATGTCACCACGTTCTTCCGTGACCCGGCCGCCTGGGATTACATGGCAAGGGAGATCGTCCCCAGGATCGCTGCAAAGAGCGGCATCATCCGAATCTGGAGCGGTGGCACAGCCTCCGGCGAGGAGGCGTATTCCGCGGCGATGCTCTTCTGCGAGGCGCTGGGGCAGGAGATGTTCCTGCGCCGGGTAAAGATCTACGCCACCGACGTCGACGAGGAAGCGCTGAACAAGGCCAGGGCCGGCTACTCCGAGAAAGATCTCGAGACCCTGGAACCCCATCTGCGTTCGCGCTACTTCGAGTCCTCCGGTGGGCGGCTCGCCTTCAAGACTGCTCTGAGGCGGGTGTTGATCTTCGGGCGTCACGACCTCATGCAGGATGCGCCGATCTCGCGCCTCGACCTGCTGATCTGTCGGAACACCCTGATGTACTTCACTGCGGAGACTCAGGGGCGGGTGCTCGCCCGCTTCCATTACGCGCTCGAAGACGATGGCTACCTGTTCTTGGGCCGAGCCGAGATGCTGCTCATGCACGGATCCATCTTCGAGCCGGTCGAGCTCAAGCACCGGGTGTTCAGGAGGGTGCCGCGGCCGCCGCTGCGTGAACGCCTGATGATCCTGGCCCAGACTGGCAATGCCGACGCGAGCGACCAGGTTTCTAAGCAGATCCGCCTACACGAGATGGCCACTGAGGGGTCCCCTTATCCACAGATGGTGGTCGATCCGCTGGGAAACCTGGTGCTCGCCAACCTGTCCGCGCGCAGGCTGCTCGACATTCGCGTGACGGACATCGGCCGGCCCCTCAAGGATCTGGAGCAGTCATATCGCCCAGCGGACCTGCGCGGGCCCATCGACCAGGTCTTTCGTGAGCGCCGATCAGTTGCACTCGCGGCCGTCGATCACGCCGACATAGACGGCACGATGCGACGCTTCAACCTCCAGTTCGCTCCGCTGCTGGACGACGGGTCGACGATCGCGGGCGCCAGCGTGACCTTCATCGAGGTCACCGGCGAGGTCGCGCTCCGCACGGAGCTGGAGCGCGCGAAGCAGGAGGTGGACACGGCCTACGAGGAGCTGCAGTCGAGCAACGAAGAGCTCGAGACCACCAACGAGGAGCTGCAGTCAACCGTTGAAGAGCTCGAGACGACCAATGAAGAGCTGCAGTCGACCAACGAAGAGCTCGAAACCATGAACGAGGAGCTGGAGTCCACCAACGCCGAGCTGCAGGGAATGAACAACGTGCTGCAGGAGCGCACCGAGATCGCCAACCGTCTCAACACTTTCATGCACGCCATACTCGGCAACATCCGCTTGGGCGCCGCCGTCCTCGATGCCGACCTTGACGTTCGGGTCTGGAACGATCGCGCAGCCGACCTCTGGGGCTTGAAGTCTGAGGAGGTCTTGGGCACGCCGTTTTTCGACCTCGACATCGGGCTTCCGACCAAGGAGCTGCGGACGATGGTCCGTTCAGTCCTGCGAGAGAACCCGACTCACCAGGAGTTGGACGTGAACGCGGTCACCCGCCGGGGCAAACGCATACGGTGCCGCGTGGCCGCGACCGCGCTCGCCGGCCGGGGTCGTGCCGGCGGCGTCGTGGTCGTGATGGAGGAGCTGAAGGCGGCTAACGCGACGGGGGCGGTCGGATCAGGCGGCCGCTGAGGCGAGCGCCGGACGGCCTTTCTGCCGCCACTGCCCGATCAAGATCTGAAGGCTCTCGATCTCAATGGCAAGGTCGACCTTGTCTCGCGCCGACTGGCCGCCAATGGTGTCCAGCAGCTCGACGACCAGCGAATCGGCGAGGTCGGCGAGCGAGCTGTATGCGATCAGGCGAAACTCGACGGAGGTCGCCTGTCCCCAGGTCAAGACCGCCGCTCTGTACGTGCGATGAGCGTTGGCGGTCTCGTCGCGTATGCGTTCGGCCCGCTTCCGCAGCGCGTCGCCACCGCGTAGTCGCGCGCGGCGCTCGAGCGAAGTGAGCATCAGGCGCTTGGATTGCGCGATCAGCTGGCGCGAGGCGACGATCGACTCGGCCACCCCAGACATGGTGCCCTCAGATGTGCCCATTGGCGCTCGTCCTGGGCAGGTCGGCGCCGTACCCGCGGTTGCGAACGATCGTGATCAGGCCATCGAGCCCGACCTCGCGCAACCTCCGGCGCAGCCGCATCATGTAGGTCCGCACCTGCGCGTCCGACAACCGCGAGTTCTGCCATGCGAGGATCGTCAGCTGGCGGGTCGTGAAGTGCCGGCCGGGGTGGCGGATCAGGAAGTCGAGCAGGTCGGCCTCACGGCGGGTGAGCTTCAGGTACCGGCCGCCAAACGTGAGCGAATGGTCCTTGCGATCGATGGTCACGCCGGCCAGCGCCTGATGGCGATCGCGCCACAGAGTCAGGCGGTCGTCGACGAAGTTCAGGTTGCGCCGAAAGGCGGCCATGGCGTCGCCTTCGCCGTCGCCATCCATGCGCGTCAGTACCAAACGCAGCACCGAGGACAGCTCTTCGTAGATGGCGATCCAACTCGCCACCTCGGGCAGCGCCAGCGTGGTGTGATCCTCGCCTGGCAGCGGACGGAACGCCGGAGGAGCAGGCTCTATCAAATTGACTCTCCTGCCGTCACTGTACAACGCCCACCCCGGGATTGATACCGAATTTTTGACGACCAAAGTTGCGCTTCTGCGATTACTTTCCAGGTAGTGGCTGGAGGGAGGCGCCGTGGGGCTCGTGACGGGGTGGGGAGCGCGGGGGTAGCGTTGGTCCCGTTCGCGATCGATTGGCATGCGGCTCCTGTGCCCTCCCTTCCAGCCGGAATACCTCTCCCGGATACCCTGACGGACATCAGCGACTGGCTCGGCACATACAGGGAGCGGCTCCGCGTCGCGAGAGATGATGAGCGGGAGCAGATCCGTGCCCTGATCGGCCGGATGTCGGCCCGTTATCACCTGCGGCGGGCCGAGCTGGCCTGAGCTCCGCGGCGCGCGCGATCCCCGAGCGGGCGCGCGCGATCCAGGTGCTCATCGTCGACGACCATCAGCTCGTGTCGGACGGCCTCGGGTTGCTTCTCGACGGCGAGCCCGACATGGAGGTTTGCGGCTACGGGCGCTCCGTGGCCGAAGCGATCCGCCTGGTCGACGACTGGGATCCGGACCTGGTGGTGATGGACTTCCATCTCCCTGACGGGACGGGCCTGGACGCGGCGCTCGCCATTCGTCGGGTCCGGCCGGAGGTGCGGTTCGTTTTCTTGACCCGCGACGACAGCGTCACCGCTCGGATCGCGGCGGTCGAGGCTGGGGCCGGCGCGTTCGTCCACAAGTCGCGCGCTGCGTCCGACCTCATCGACGCCGTGAGGCAGGTGGGAAATGGACGATCGCTGATCACGCCGTCGATGATCGCCTCTCTTCTCAGCCGCAATGGCGAGCTCGGGATCAAGCGCGACAGCCTCACCGTCCGAGAGCGTGAGGTGCTGCGCCTCATGGCCGAGGGTTGCTCGAGCCGCGAGATCGCGGACCGGCTGGGTATCAGCTATGCGACGGTGCGCTCGCACATTCGAAGCTTCGACACCAAGCTCGGCGTGCATTCGAAGATCGAGGCGGTCGCAGCCGCGCGAGAGATGAACATCATCGAGTGAGCCTAGGGCCGGGCTAGTAGTCTCGAGCTGTTGGACAACGCGACCCTGGCCCGAGCGTCCATGGGCACCTCGCTGGGTTTCCATATCGTCTTCGCGGTCCTGGGAGTAGGCATGCCGCTCTTGATGGCGGCCGCGGAGGGCATCGGCTTGTGGCGCCGCGATCAGACCTGGATCGCGCTCGCACGCCGCTGGTCGTCGGCGTTCGGCATCCTCTTCGCGATCGGCGCCGTCTCAGGGACGGTGCTTTCTTTCGAGCTCGGGCTCCTGTGGCCGGGCTTCATGGCCTTCAGCGGCAGCATCATCGGCCTGCCGTTCTCGGCCGAAGGATTCGCCTTCTTCCTCGAGGCGATATTCCTCGGCCTCTACCTGTATGGATGGGACCGCCTGAGCCCGGTGCAGCACTGGCTCACCGGGTTGCCCGTCGCCCTGAGCGGCGCGGCCTCGGCCGTGTTCGTCGTCATGGCCAACGCGTGGATGAACTCGCCGTCGGGATTCACGCTGACCAACGGCCGGCTCGCATCGGTCGACCCCGTGTCGGCGGCCTTCAATCCGTCCACACCGACCGAGACGATCCACATGCTGGTGTCGGCCTATGTGGTGACGGGTTTTGTGGTCGCCGCCGTGTACGCGGCTGGAATGCTGCGGGGCCGCTTCGACGCCCACCATCGCCGCGGTCTCCTCCTCGGGATGGCGATGGCCGGGATTGCGATCGTGCTCGCCGGGATCACGGGCGACACCAGCGCGCGTTTTATCTACGGCGCGCAGCCGGCCAAGTTCGCCGCGATGGAAGGCCTCTACGCGACCACGCGCGGTGCGCCGATACATCTCGGAGGCATCCCCAGCGACTCGGAGCACAGGGTCCTCTATGCGATCGAGATCCCGTATGGCCTCAGCATCCTGGCCGCGCTCGATCCCAATGCCGAGGTCCGCGGCCTCGATTCGTTTCCAACCGACCAGCGGCCGAACCCGATCGTCGTGCATCTGTCGTTCGATTCAATGGTCGGCTTTGGCATAGGGCTGGGGCTGCTGGCGCTGGTCTTCTGGGCCATGGTCGTTCGGCGGCGCAGGCTGCCGAGGAGCCGCCTTCTCCTTTGGTGCCTCGTCGCGTCCGGGCCTGCCGCGGTCGTCACGATGGAAGCCGGCTGGTTCGTGACCGAGTTCGGGCGCCAGCCCTGGGTCGTCTACGGAATCATCCGTACCGTGTCGGCCGCCACTCCGGCCCCAGGCCTGGGCATCGTCTTCATCGTGTTCACGGCCGTGTACGTCGCCCTCGCCGTGACACTCTCGCGCCTGCTTCTCATGCTTGCGCGGCGCAACCGCGAACGCGCGGCGCCGTCGCCGGCGCCCGAGGCATGAGCGCGGCCGACGCGGCGGCGGCGCTGCTGTGGCTGAGCCTCACCGCCTATGCGGTTCTGGGCGGCGCAGATTTCGGCAGCGGTGTCTGGGACATCTTCGCCTCCGGCCCGCGAAAGCAGGCCCAGCGGCAGGCGGTCGCCCGCGCGATGGGGCCGGTCTGGGAGGCCAACCACGTGTGGCTGATCTTCATGATCACCGGCCTCTTCACTACCTTTCCGATCGCCTTCAGCTCGCTGGCGATCGCCCTCTTCATACCGGCGACGATCGCGCTGCTTGGCATCGTCCTGCGCGGCGCAGCGTTCGCGTTCCGCGCCCACGGCCGCGAAGCGGTGGGGCCGACCTCGCCCTGGGGGATCGTCTTCGGCGGCTCCAGCATCGTGACGCCCTTCTTTCTGGGCACGGCCGCCGCCGCGGTGGCGACCGGCGCGATCCGGATCTCGCAGGGCGCCGTGGTCAGCGGATTCGGGGCCGGCTGGACGACGGCCTTCGCGGTGGTCATCGGCCTGCTCGCGGTCGCCCTCTGCGCATACCTGGCGGCGGCTTACCTGATGGTCGAAACCGAGGACGACCCGGCGCTGCAGGCGGACTTCCGGGCGCGCGCCCTGGTCGCATCCGTGGTGTCGGGCGGGCTCGCCCTGCTCGGTCTGGGGCTGGCGTACGCACAGGAGCCGCGGGTGTGGGCGGACCTCAGCGGAAACGGCTTGCTGCTCACGCTGCTGGCCCTGATCAACGGGCCCATCGCGCTTTGGGGCGTGTGGCGCCTGCGGCCGCGCGTCGCGCGGGTGGGGGTCGCCGCCCAGATGACGCTGGTGCTCTGGGCGTGGGCAGCCGGCCAGTGGCCTTACCTGGTGCCGCCCGACCTCACGATCTCGGCCGCTGCAGCGCCGGCCTCGACCTTGCGCGCGTGGCTGACCGTGATCGCCGTGGGCATGGCGCTGCTGCTGCCATCCCTTTTCCTGTTGTTCCGTGTCTTCAAGGCACGGAACCCGGCTGCGGTCTGAGGGCGTTTAAGCCGCCCCGGTTGGACCCGCGGATTGCTTCAGGGCGGCCGGCGGCGCACCAGCCCAGTTGACGCCGAGGCTGGCCAGCCTTCCGATCTCGGCCGCCCGCTTCCAGTGGTGGTAGGCGGCGGCCATGTCCTGGCGCGCCTCGAGCAGCTCCGCGTACTCGACGTGCGCGTCGCGCAGCCGGTCGGGCATGCCCACACCCTCGAGGATGGCGATGGCGCCCTCGAAATGCTTTTCGGCCAGAGCGGGGTTGCCCCGTCGCTCCTCGAGCTGGCCGAACAGGACGTTCACGTTGGCCATGACCACCCGTTCATTGATCGCTTCTGCGACCTGGAGCGCCTGCTCGAGGTAGTCGGCCGCTTCCGTCAGCTCACCTCGTCGGAGATGGACCTCGCCAAGGTTGGCGAGGATGAAACCGCGCCCTCGCCGATCCATGCTCAGCTCGGTCGAGCCCGCCAGGGCTTTGAGCATGTGCTCCTCCGCCGAGTCGAGCTGGCCCTGTTCGAGCATGAGGTCCCCCAGATCGTTCTCGACCCGGTAGACGGAGCTCAGGTCGGATTCGATGGAGTAAAGGGCCAGCGCCTTGTCGTAATGCTGGCGCGCCGTCGATGGCTGCTGCATCGACTGGTAGGCCCGTCCCAGGCCGTGGTGCATCTTGGCCAGCTGCAGGAGGTCCTTGACGCCGGTCGCCGCCGCGACCGCCGCATCGTAGTAGCGAACCGCGAGCATCCACGAATGGGCGACGACGTACATGCCCGCTATATGGCCGAGGATCCGGGCCTCGAGCTGGGGCGCCGGCGGATCAAGGCGGCGGCAGCGCTCGAGCGCCCGGTTCGCGAGGGGCATCGCACTCGGATCGTCCATGAGCCCGAGCGCGCTCGACTCCCAATCCAGGGTCTCGACCGTCATCCACTC